>Ga0102960_1000034_pt1 | contig 49269 bp, 45 predicted proteins | sample SalPon2_B_H2O_MG_2_FD_84521 | JGI IMG/M metagenome (GOLD analysis project Ga0102960, IMG submission 84521) | Salt pond water microbial communities from South San Francisco under conditions of wetland restoration - Salt Pond MetaG SF2_B_H2O_MG | ecosystem: Environmental > Aquatic > Non-marine...
AACAATGATGCATTTCAATAGGGATGATCCTGTATTGCGAAGGTCATGCGCCTCACCCCCAGCCGGATAGGCAATAAAATAACCAGATTCGACCTGCAAAACCGTATCGCCAATGCGCGCTGTTCCGGTACCTTCGAGAATATAGTTACATTCTTCTTCGCAAATATGCCGGTGAGAAGCACAAGACGCCGACCCGATTGGTACCTCGATCAGATGAAAGCCCAATTTGGTCAATCCGGCAATGTCACCAAGCGGTTTTTGCAGATGCCGCGCATCGCGGTTTAGAAAATGCCGTTTGTCCTCGCCGGCCATTTTGGCAATTTCGGTTCTTGTGACAAGTTGTTTTCGTGTCATGATCCCGTCTCCTCATGGAAATCACCTGAATAATTTAACATGTTTAAGGGTTTTCACGGCGCGGCTGCATATCAGCCAGCTTTGCCCCTTGATAATCGGCCGCGCCCAAATGGCAGCCATGCCTTGCATTGCGCGGTCTTGAACAATATAGTCTGGCGCAAGAAATTGGCATTTTGCCCAGGGCTATAAAGCTGCAAGGCTATAAGGCGGCAAGGCTGGCACAAACCGCCCCGATACAGGAAATCCCCGATAAAGGAAATTATGGGTCATGTCTGATATTGTGAAATCATCTTTAACAGCGCTTATCGCTGGCGAACGGCCGAGCCCGAGCGCGGTTCAGGCCTGTTTTACCGCAATTATGGATGGTGATGTTGGCGAAGCCCAGATGGCGGCCTTTCTGATCGCGCTGAAAATGCGTGGTGAACAGGTCGATGATATTGCCGCGGCCGCAAGCGTCATGCGCGACAAGGCGCTGACGATTCAGGCAAGCGACGATGCGATGGATATTGTTGGCACTGGCGGCGATGGGTTTGGCACTTACAATATTTCGACAGCAAGCGCCTTTGTTGTTGCGGGATGCGGTATTCCAGTTGCCAAACATGGTAACAAGGCCGTGTCGTCAAAAAGTGGTGCAGCCGATGTTTTATCGGCGCTCGGAATCAAGCTTGATTGCGAAATGGCACTTGTTGAACGCGCTTTGGCCGAGGCTAATATTGCTTTTTTGATGGCACCGCGCCATCACGCAGCGATGCGTCATGTTGGGCCTGTTCGAGCCGCGCTTGGCGTGCGGACAATTTTCAATCTTTTAGGCCCCTTATCCAATCCAGCGCTTGTTAAACGCATCATGGTTGGTGTTTTTGACCAAAGCTATTGCGCGCCATTTGCGCATGTTCTGGCGCGTCTTGGCACCAATCATGCCTGGGTGGTTCATGGCGCTGATGGGCTTGATGAGGTTAGCACAACCGGTAAAACGCATGTTGCCGCCCTTGTCGATGGCAAGGTAAGCGAATTCACCATTTCGCCCGAAGATATCGGCCTGCCAACCGCCCATCTTGACCAGCTTCGCGGCGGTGATGGCGAACATAATGCACGCTATCTTCGCGCCCTTCTTGAAGGCGAAACCGGCCCTTATCACGATATTGTTTTATTCAACGCCGCCGCCGCATTGGTTGCTGGCGGGCATGTTGCTGATTTACAGCAGGGGGCAAAAATGGCCAAGGCGTCAATTGTTTCGGGCAAGGCACTTGCCGCGCTTGATGGTTTGATCGCCATCACCAATGGAAAGGCCTGATCTGATGGAAAATGTATTGGCCACCATCATTGATGAAAAACATAATGAAGTCCGCGCGCTTGCCGGCACGACCAGCTTTGCCACACTGGATCAGGCAGCCAAGGCAGCATCGCCGGTTCGTGGTTTTGCCGCAGCTTTGGCGCGTGATAGCGCCAAAGGCTATGGGTTGATTGCCGAGCTAAAAAAAGCATCACCATCGAAAGGGCTGATCCGCGCCGATTTCGATCCGGCAAGTTTGGCAAAGGCTTATGAAGACGGCGGCGCAAGCTGTCTTTCGGTTTTGACCGACCGCAAATGGTTTCAGGGCGCGCCCGAATTTCTGGTTACGGCGCGCGAAGCCGTTACCCTTCCCGTTCTGCGCAAAGATTTTATGATTGACCCTTTGCAAATCGTTGAATCGCGCGCGCTGGGCGCTGACTGCATTTTGCTGATCATGGCGGCGCTTGACGATGCGCTGGCGGCCGAGCTGGAGTCGGTTGCCTTTGATTATGGAATGGATGTTCTGATTGAATGTCATGATTCGGCTGAACTGGCGCGAGCGGCGAAATTGCGCTCGCCTTTGATGGGAATCAATAACCGCAATCTAAAAACCATGGACATATCGCTTGATGTCGGCGCGGCGATGCTTCCTGACTTGCCAAAAGACCGGATCGCGATTGCTGAAAGTGGCTTGTTCACACCGGCAGATCTTGCAAGGATGGCGGCTGCTGGCGCACGCTGTTTCCTGATTGGCGAATCTTTAATGCGTGCCGATAATGTTGCTGCGGCAACAAAAACCATTCTGGCCAATCCTGTTGCCAGTTAAAACGCGCTTTGATGTGAAGGAAGAAAATGGCTATGGCTGAATTTACCCATTTCGACAATGACGGCAACGCACATATGGTTGATGTTGGCAGCAAGGCCGACACCAAACGCATTGCCATTGTAAAAGGGCATATCCGGATGCAGCCTGAAACCTTGGCCATGATCACCGATGGAACCGCCAAGAAGGGCGATGTTCTGGGGGTGGCGCGGCTAGCTGGCATCATGGGGGCAAAACAAACCTCAAATCTGATTCCGCTATGCCACCCGCTTGGGCTTGACCATGTTCATCTTGATCTGGTGCCAGACGCGGCCTTGCCCGGCGTCCAAATCACTGCAACCTGCGCCGTTTCTGGGCCAACCGGTGTTGAAATGGAGGCGATGGCCGCCGTTTCGACGGCCGCGCTGACCGTTTATGATATGTGCAAGGCGGTCGATCGCGGTATGGAAATTGGCAATATTCGGCTGACCCATAAATCAGGCGGTAAATCAGGCGTTTATGATGCCGAATAGGCCAGACGAATCAAAATCAGATAAAAAACCGCCGCTATTGCCGGTTGATCAGGCCCTCGCCGCCATTTTGGCGTTATTACCGCAGACGAACACCATCACAAAACCGCTGGATAAAGCACTTGGCTTCACCCTTGCCGACGACCTTGTTGCGGTTCTTACTTTGCCACCTCAGGCGGTTTCGGCGATGGATGGCTATGCGATTCGGGCTGCCGATGTGACATCATTCCCCTGTAAATTGACCCGCATTGCCGAATCCGCTGCGGGTCATCCTTGGACCGGTAAAATTGGTGCTGGACAGGCGGTTCGGGTTTTTACCGGCGCGGCGATACCTGATGGCGCCGATACAATCGTCATTCAAGAAGATGTCGATCCGGTCGCCGAACAGGACAATGTTGAAATTACCGTTCGCAGTGCCGAAATTGCCGGTCGCTATATCCGCCCTGCCGGTCTTGATATTACCGCAGGTCAGGTGATTTTACCCGCCGGAACATTATTGTCGGCGCGGGCAATTGGATTGGCCATTGCCGCCGGTCTGACCCAAGCTTCGGTTCGGTTGCGCCCGCGTGTTGGGGTTTTATCGACTGGTGATGAATTGGTTTCACCCGGAGAATTGCCAGGCCCCGGCCAGATCATCAGCTCAAATGCCAGTTTTCTTGCCAATTTTGTAACTGCATGCGGTGCCGAAGCGGTCGATCTTGGCATTGCCCGTGATGTGCCCGGAGCCATGCTTGACGCGGTGCGGCGCGCCAGCAATCTTGATCTTGTTGTGACCACTGGTGGCGCGTCGGTTGGCACGCATGACCATATCGTGTCAGATTTGGGAAGCAGCGGGCAAAATGCGCTTCATTTCTGGAAAATCGCCATGCGCCCGGGAAAGCCGCTTATTTCCGGTAATGTTGATGGCATCCCGCTTGTTGGTTTACCCGGCAATCCGGTATCAACTGCCGTCTGCGCCTTAGTGTTTTTACGGCCAGCCATTGCCCATATGGTTGGCGGCACCGCTTCGTTGCGACAATTTTCAATGCCGCTTGCTGTTGATCTTGACGTCAATGATCAGCGCCAAGATTATATTCGCGCACAAATCACCACCAAAGATGGCGTTCAGATGATTATGCCTGCACCGCGGCAGGACAGCTCGATGATGTCGGTTCTGGCAATGGCGAATGCGCTGATTGTTCGCCCACCTTTTGATCCTGCCAAGGCTGCAGGTGAATTTGTTTCGGTCATCCCATTACCCGATTTATGCTAACGCTTTTGCGCTGATCAGGTTTTGATCCAAAGCCAATCATTCCAACCATTATTCGTTTTGTTCAATTGGGGCTTGCGCTAGCATCAGAACATTGGTAGAACATAAACAGAACGAAATGGAACAGGCGGGGATTTAAAATGCTTACACGCAAACAAAGTGAGCTTTTGACCTATCTTAGCGATCATATGCAACAACATGATGTACCACCGTCTTTTGACGAAATGCGTGATGCGCTTGGTCTTGCGTCAAAATCGGGAGTTCATCGCCTTGTCTCCGGCCTCGAAGAACGCGGCTATATAAGGCGGCTTGCTAATCGGGCGCGTGCTATCGAAATTTTAAAGCCCGTAACGGCGGCGGCTGGCGGTGTCGTCACGCGTGCCGTTGAAACGGCGTCTAACCTTGTCAGCCTTCCCCTTTTGGGGCGGATCGCGGCTGGCACGCCGATTGAGGCGCTAAGCGACCCGACAAATCATTTAGAAATTCCGGCAAGCATGGTTGGCAGCGGTGAACATTTTGCGCTTGAAATTGTCGGCGACTCAATGGCTGGCGCGGGTATTTTAGATGGTGACACTGTCGTGATCCAACGTGCCGAAACCGCGCGGCATGGTGAAATTGTCGTCGCCTTGATCAATCAGCAAGAAGCAACGCTCAAAACCTTGTTAAAAGAACCGGGGCGAGTTGGACTGGAAGCGGCGAACCCACGTTATGAAACGCGCTATTTCAGCACGGGTGAGGTTGAAGTGCAGGGCAAGCTTGCTGGCTTGATCCGAAATTATTGATTTGCTGTAATTTATTTTTATCAATAAAAATCAGGTAATTATATCCTGTTTTTTGACTGATATCATAAATTGGTTTCCCGCTATAGCATGGATAGCGCGGCGTTACGCTTGTTAAAACAAACGCCGTTTCCAAATCCTTGCACGCTGCGGTCAGACCTTTGGCTTTCATCACAATGCTGGCGCTGATGCCATGTGAAAAATCATGTTTGCAAGCTAGTAAACATTGCGCCAGATCAACCTGTTCAATGCCCTTTCCCATCCGCAATTCGGCCATTGAAGCCAGAAAATCGGAAAGCGGTGCATAGGATCGTGCCGTGCCATTATTTGCTGCCAGCACCAGTTGCGGCGTGCGACCAACAGCAAAAAACCCCCATCAGGAACCGGCCGAAACGCCCATATATCCCCGCCAATTGCCACCAGAACCAGGCCAATGCGCGCCATCGATTTGGTCAAAAGCTGCGATATCATCATGCCGGTCACCATAACCAATAAAGCGATATATCCAGGCGGTGCCACTTTCCACCCAGCTAGTGGGAAACCGGCAATCCAATCTGCCAGATAATAAAGCGCGTGAAGACCGGCCGTCATTAAAGGCGCCACCAACCAATCCAGCCCAAAAAGGCCGCTAATCGTTAAAATCATGCCCGTTGGCATGATCCAAAGGCCGGTAAGCGGTATGCCGATAATATTGGCGACAAGCCCCCATGGGGTAACTGTGCCAAAATGCTGTGCCGCAAAGGGCGCTGTTGCCATTGCAGATAGGCATGACATGGTGATCAAGGCCATTGGATAGCGGAAAATCCAGTGCCATTTCACCGGCTCCCGCCTTGCCCGCGATTCATACCAGATAACCAAAATCGCCGTTGCGGCAAAGCTTAGCTGAAAGCTGGCGGTAAATAACGCCATCGGATTGAACGCCAGAATGGCAAAAGCAGCCAGACAGACATTCCGAAGCGTTAGCGCCATCCGGTCATGCAAAATTGCCAAAACCACAAGCATGGCCATGCCAAAAGCGCGAAGCGCACTGACCGGCGCCCCTGACATCAAAACATAACATCCACCAATGAGGGCCGCCGTAATCGCCGCATATTTATGCAAGGCAAACCGCGATGACCGTAGTGGAAATAACGCACCGAAAAAACGGATAACAGCCATGCTGCCAAAACAGATCAGCCCCATATGAAGCCCCGAGATTGCCAGCAAATGCGCCAAGCCAGAATCGCGAAACCGGTTATAGACATCTTCGCTGATGAACCGTCTTTCGCCAACAAGCAACGCCGCCGCAATCGCGCCCGCCGGTTTCGGCATCAAATCGACAAGATGCGCGGCAAATCCAGCGCGGTATCGTGCCAGCGCCATCGTCATATCATGCTTTATCGTTCCGGCATGGTCATTCGGCATCATGGCGATTTGTGCGATAACATAGCCACTTGCCAGCACGTCATCCACCCGCGCTCGCCGCCCATAATCAGGCGTGCCATGCAAAATACGGTCAGGCGGCGGATACAGCCTTGCCCGCATGGCAACTGCCCCGCCAAGATATTGCTGATCCTGCCATTTGTCCGTTGTGACACGAACAATGCCGCCTGCTGGCAAAATGCCGCTTTGCACAATATCTGAGGCGGCATCAAGCTTGATCCATAAGCGGCTTCGGGCATCAGCATTGCCATCAATCTTAATCAGGGTTCCTTGGATATCAGCGGTAACACCATGTTTAATTCTGGGCTGATCATGTTGGGCAAATTGCAGGCTTGCCAAAGCAAAACCAACGGTGAATGCAACCAGTATAAACAACCCCCGATCATGTCCGGCAAAATGGCGGGCATAGATTGCTGCCCCCAGCCCAGCAATCGAGACCAGTAAGGATCCGCCCAAAAGCCAATCGAGATATTCACCACGATGCCAGATTGGGGGCAGCAGATGAAACAGGATGATTCCAGCCATAAACAGGTAAAGCGAAATCAATATCCGGCGTTCGGCAACGATCAGGGGTGCAATTTGCAAAACCATTAGTGTAGCATGCGCACGTTAGAGGTAATCCGCTGTCAGCCTATCAGGAAGGGCTTAAGAAATTATGAATGTCATCACAAGATTTGCGCCGTCACCAACCGGTTATCTTCATATTGGTGGGGCGAGAACCGCTCTTTTCAACTGGTTGTTTGCACGCCATCATGGCGGCACTTACCTTTTGCGGATTGAAGATACCGATAAGGCGCGTTCAACCGACGCCGCGATTGCGGCAATTCATGACGGGCTTGACTGGCTTGGTCTTGGCGGTGACAAGCCTGCGATCAGCCAGTCAGCACAAAGCGAACGCCACCAAGACATTGCCCATGCGCTGATTGCCGCTGGCGCTGCTTATCAATGTTATCTAACCGATGATGAATTAACCGCAATCCGTGAAGACAGCAAAAAAACCGGGGACGCGGTGCGTTCACCATGGCGCGACCGCGATCCGGCGCAGGCACCATCAAATGCGCCCTATGTTGTTCGAATGAAAATGCCTGATAGCGGCAGCACAACGATTGCAGATGCCGTTCAAGGATCGGTTACCGTGCAAAACCATGTTTTGGATGATATGGTGATTTTGCGCGCTGATGGATCACCAACCTATATGCTTGCTGTCGTTGTTGATGATCATGATATGGGTATCACACATGTCATTCGCGGTGACGACCATCTAAATAACGCCTTTCGGCAATATATGGTTTACAAAGGCATGGGATGGGACGTTCCGGTCTTTGCCCATATCCCGCTTATTCATGGCAGTGACGGCGCAAAACTATCCAAACGACATGGTGCGCTTGGCGTTGATGCCTATCGCGATATGGGGTTTTTACCCGATGCCATGTTCAGCTATTTGCTGCGGCTTGGCTGGAGCCATGGCGATATGGATATCATTCCCCGCGATGAAGCGGTTACGTTGTTTGATCTTGGCCGTATTGGTAAATCACCTGCCCGCTTTGACAGCGATAAATTGCGCGATGTGAACGCCTATTTCATCAAAATCATGGATGATGACGCGCTGTATGATTTGATTGCAACCGCGCTTGCACAATCAGGCAACACAGCAACAAGCAGCGCCGCAAAATCGCGGATTACCACGCTGTTGCCATTGTTAAAAGAACGCGCCAAGACCCATCTCGATATCGCTGGATCAATTGGCTATCTACTTGCTGATGGCGCGGTTGATATCGACGATGATGCCGCCGCCCTTCTGACCAATGACGCCAAGGCAATTTTGCGTGATTTAGATGTTTCAATGGCGAGCGCCACTTGGGATCTGGACGGGTTAAAGGCGGCTATCAACGGCTATCTTGCTGAAAAAGGTTTGAAAATGCGCGATATTGGCCTGCCATTGCGCGCCGCTGTCACAGGAATGAAACAAACCCCGTCTATTGTGGATATCATGGTGGCTTTGGGGCAATCTGAAACGAGTATGCGATTGCAGATCGCTTGCAAATAACTGTAATTTGCGCTAACAATTAGTAATCCCTTTGCTGCTGACACAGTCGCCGGCCGAGCCGAGCTGTAACCGTCAAATAACTTTTACCATGAGGTCCGCAGATGGCAGACAATTCGCCTTCCGAAAAATCAGTGACGATCATTGACAACGCATCAGGAAAATCAACAATTCTTCCGGTCACTTCGGGAACCATTGGGCCAGATGTTATTGATATTCGTAAACTCTATGCCGAAACCGGCATGTTCACCTATGACCCGGGTTATGGGGCAACGGGATCTTGTGTTTCAGGCCTGACCTATATTGACGGTGATGAAGGCGTTTTGCTTCATCGCGGCTATGCGATCGAAGACCTCGCCGAAAAAGCCGATTTTCTGGAGTTGGCCTATTTGCTGCTTGAGGGCGAATTACCGAAACCTGATGAGAAAGAAGCTTTCGATACCGCCATCACGCGCCACACAATGGTGCATGAACAGCTATCGATCTTTCTTCGCGGCTTTCGCCGTGACGCGCATCCAATGGCCATTCTTTGTGGTGTTACTGGCGCGCTTTCGGCTTTTTACCATGATTCGACCGATATACATGACCCCTTGCAGCGCATGATCGCATCACGGCGTCTGATTGCCAAAATGCCAACCTTGGCATCAATGGCCTATAAATATTCGCTTGGACAGCCATTTAATTACCCACGCAACAATCTGAAATATGCGGAAAACTTCCTGCATATGTGTTTTGCCGTGCCAGCCGAAGATTATCATGTCGACCCTATTCTGGCCGATGCGATGAATAAAATCTTTATTCTTCATGCTGACCATGAACAGAATGCGTCAACCTCGACCGTCCGTCTTGCCGGCTCTTCGGGGGCAAACCCATTTGCCTGTATTGCCGCGGGCATTGCGTCTTTATGGGGGCCTGCGCATGGCGGCGCAAACGAAGCCGTTTTGAATATGCTGAACCAGATTGGCCATAAGAAAAACATTCCAGAATTCATCAACAAAGCCCGCGACAAGGACGATCCGTTCCGGTTATTCGGCTTTGGGCATCGGGTTTATAAGAATTTTGATCCGCGCGCCAAGGTTCTGCGCAAGGCTTGCCATGATGTTCTTGGCAAGCTTGGAATCAATGATCCGCTTCTCGAATTGGCGATGGAGCTTGAAGAACTGGCCGTCAATGACAGCTATTTCATCGAAAAGAAGCTTTATCCCAATGTGGATTTCTATTCAGGCATCATTTTGAAGGCGATGGGTTTCCCAACGTCAATGTTCACTGTGCTGTTTGCCGTTGCGCGGACAACCGGCTGGATTGCACAATGGAACGAAATGATCACCGACCCGACCCAGCGGATTGGCCGCCCTCGCCAGCTCTATACAGGGCCTGCCGAGCGCCCTTACAAAGATCTGCAATCACGTTAGGGTGTCATAAATTTTTACCACATAAATCAAACTGGCTTGGTGTTTAATCAAGCCAGTTTTTTAACGCGCTAATTACCAATTCATCAAATGACTGCGCCCCGCCGGTAAGCAGGCTTTTCAGTTCGATCGCGGCCTGTCTTGCGCTGGATTTTGCGTTGGCGTCATAAAGACAGTCCAATGTCGCGGCGGCAAGGGTTTTGCCATTTGCCGCTTCTTGAAAGTAAAAGGGGTAAAGCGGGCGGCCAAGAATGGCATTAGGTAAAATCACCTTATCCAGATCAACCAGCCGGCGGCCGATAAAGCCACTGAATGCGCTGGTACGATAGCAGGTCACGCCAACAGTGCCGCACAAAGCCGCCTGTAAAGTGATCGTTCCCGAGGTTGCAATCATCGCGTCACTTGTTTGCAATGCGGGGATTAAATCGTCTGGCTGGTCAAGAATGGTGACGCCACTTCCCGCAACAAGGCTCTGAATCAATGGCAAAAGATGCGGCACGGCTGGCAACACAAAGTTCACATTTGGGTCATGCCGTTTGATGATCGCTGTTGCGGTAAGCATCGCTGGCAGAATGAGGCTAATTTCGCTTCGCCGGCTTCCGGGTAATAATATGATTTTATTGAATTTTACTTTTGGTTCCTCAATGGATTTATTCGCTGGCTGGGCGGGCAAGAGATCACCAAAGGCTTCGGGATGTCCAATAAAATGTGCATCAAGCCCGAATGGTTTGAAATAATCAGGTTCAAATGGAAACAGACATAAAAGACCATCCATAACAGTGGCAAATTTTTTCGCCCGCCACCTGCCCCAGGCCCATACCGTCGGGGCAACACAATGGATGATCGGCACGGACCAGCCAACGGCCTTCATACGGCGTTTTAACCGCGATACGAACCGAACGGCAAAGCCTTTATTATCAACGGTAAGAACCAGACGCGGCCGTGCTTTTATCACCTGTTCAACAAGATCATCAGCAAGGCTGGATAGCCGCCGATAGGCTTTTAACGCGCCACCAAACCCCATGACCGATAGCATTTCCATATCGACCCAAGACTCAAGCCCTTCGGCCTGCATCAATCTGCCACCAACCCCAATCCAGTTAGGTTTGTCATAAGCGCTATTCACCGCTCGCATGAGATGAGCCGCCAATTGATCGCCTGACGCCTCACCTGCAAGGATGAAAATCGGCGCTGTCATGATGTTACGCTGCTATCAATGCCGATTAAGGTAATACCATGCGTCTGACATAATGCTTTGATTGCCACAATATCATCGGCAAGCAGCACCGAATCTGCCTCAATCGCCAAAAGTGACAAGCCAGCATTTGCCGCCGACAAAATGGTGTTGCAGCCCATCACCGGCATATCAAGGCGTGAATCTTGTGCGCTTTTGCGCATTTTCACAAGGCAGGCAATGCCGCCAGTTGGATCAAGAAGCGCGCCGGCGCGCGCAATCATACCATCACTGCCCTCCGCCGCTTCAATTGCGATCACACGGCCATTTTGGACAATTACTGACTGTCCAACATCATGCGTTCCCAATGCGGCAAGAACGGTGGCACCAAGCGCGATTGTATCCATTGATCGCGCATCAGGCTCGCCACCAGCGACAAGACCCAACGGCATTTTGCGATCTGGCAGAAAGGCGTCAACCGCCATGGTTTCAATCCCTTTTTCGGCAAAAAACGCCGCCACATGGCGAAGCGCATTATCATCACCCTTGGTCATCATCTTACCAAGCAGTTTCACCCCGTCAAAATCGGGTCTTAATGCCGCCATTGACGGCCAAGACACCTTGCCAACCATGACCAGTTTTTCGATCTTATGCTGAACCATGATGGCGCGGGTTTCGCCAATCGCACCAAGCCGGATTGGCATGGTTTGATAGGCGGTGAAATCAGCGTCGGATTGTCCTTTTATCGCTAGGATCAGAACGTCAAAACCATCAGCAGCAGCTGCCGCAGCAACATCAACCGGCAATTGGCCCTTTCCGGCGATAATAGCAAGCCGTGTCATGTCCTTGATAAACCCTTTTGGCAATCCTGCCGCGTTTATGCCCTTTTAGCGTTTGAATGACTGGCAAACACCATTGCGGCCAGCATTGTCAATAAAATCAAACAAAAGATCAAATTCTGGTTGGCCAGCAAAATGCGTCTTTACCTCCTGTAACCGGCTGGCAAAAAGCCCATTTCCCCGAATTAACTGGCGAAAAAGATCGCGTAAGGCAGTGACGGTTGATGGGGCAAAGCCGCGCCGATCCAACCCAATGACATTGATCCCGCTAAGCCGCGCCCGATTTCCAGCAGCGATGCAATAAGGGATAATATCGGCATCAACAAGACTATGCGCACCAACCATCGCATGTGGGCCAACACGACACCATTGCTGAACCGCGGCAAAACCGCCAAGCATGACGTGATCGCCAATTTTTACATGCCCGCCAAGCGAAGCGTTATTGGCAAAAATAACATGATTGCCAACGACACAATCATGCGCCACATGCGCTCCCGCAAAAAACAAACCATGATCACCGACAATCGTTTCCATGGCATCAATGGCCGTTCCCGGATGCATGGTCACATGTTCGCGAATGACGCAGTTTTTACCAATCACCAATCGTGAAGGCTCATTTTCATAACGCGTATGTTGCGGCGCACAACCAAGCGCGGCAAAAGGGTAAACCTCGCAGCCTGCCCCAAGCGATGTATGACCCTCGATCACAACATGGCTGTGAAGATGCGCCCCATCACCAATAACGGCGTTGTCACCAATCACACAATAAGGCCCAATCTTTACATCATCGCCAATCTTGGCCTTTGCGGCGATGATTGCACTTGAATGAATTATTTGCGTCATTGCCTAGCGATCCGGATCAACGATCATCGCGCCAAATTCGGCTTCGGCAACAAGCTTGCCAGCCACTTTAGCCGTGCCGGTAAATTTCCACAGCGGGCCTTTGGCTGCGGTTTTAACAACACGCATTTCGATAACGTCACCAGGTCTCACCGGCTGGCGAAAACGGGCTTTTTCAATGGTGGTGAAAAACACCAATTTGCCCGCGGTGAAATCGGGTGTTGTTGCGGCCACCATAACCGATGCTGTTTGCGCGATGGCTTCAACAATCAACACGCCGGGCATAACCGGAAAATCGGGAAAATGACCGGCAAAATAAGGCTCATTGCCACTGACAGCTTTGATTCCTGTCGCTTCGGTATCGGGGATGATGTTTTCAACCCGATCAATCAACAAAATTGGCGCTCGATGCGGAATCAGTTTTTTGATCTCATCAATATTCAAAACATCAATCGTTTCCGCCATTACCCTGTCCTTTTGCGATCCTTATTGATCCATACATAGTATAAATCTTGTTTAACTTCACTGCTTATTATGATTTAGACGCTTTCGGCGTGCCAAGCCGTCTTAATGCTGCCTGCTCGCGCCAGAACTGGCGTTTTGAGATGGCTGGAAAGCCGGCGACCTGATCACCGTCTTCGATGTCTTTTGTGACGCCGCTACGCGCTGTTAACACGGCACCATCACCAATCTTCACATGCGGGGCAATGCCAACCTGCCCCCCCATTGCGACGCCTTGTCCAACCGTAACACTTCCCGAAATGCCGCATTGACCGGCAATGATCGATCTTGCACCGATGGTTACGTTATGGGCGATATGACACAGATTATCCATCATCACATGCGCGCCGATATGGGTATTGCCAAGGCTGCCGCGGTCAATCGCGCACCCGCTGCCAATTGACACAAAATCATCAATCACCACAAGGCCGATATGCGGCAATTTAACAACCCCATCATCGGTCATTTCAAAACCAAAACCGGCCGCGCCAACAACGCTGCCAGCACCAATATCAACCCCATTACCAATCAGACAATGCGACAGAACACTGTTTGACCGGATATGACAATTCTCACCAACCGTAACCCCAGCATGCAAGACAGCACCAGCTTCGATCACAGTTCCCGCCCCGATCACAACTTGCGGCATGATGGTCGCTGAGGGGTGAATGACGGTAGTATCGGCAATTTTGGCTGTTGGCGCGATACCTGCAGTGCCATGATCGACTGGCGCCACCGAAACAAGATGCGCTAACGCATGGGCAAACCCAATCCGCGGTGATGCCACAACTAAACAGCAATTGGCCCGATCAATAAATGGTAAACAGGCCTCATTCGTAATCACAACAGCCGATTCGACTGCCAGTGTTTTGGCCAGATCTGGATCGGATTGATAGATCAATGAAAATGGTTTTGCGGCGTCAAAAGGTTCAATATCACGGATCACAATCTGATCTGGCCCGCATAGATCAGTTGCGCCGATAATTCTGGCAAGATCGGCAGCCGTCACATCTTCGGCAATTTGGTAAAATGCAGTGTTGATGGACATGAAAATATCCTATTGCGCGACCGGCTTCTTGATTTCAACTTCGATGCGGGCGTTTTTGGTGCGTTCATTCAAGCGCGATAACACCTCATCTGAAATATTCAGATGCGGTAAGAAAATCACACTCGAATCACGATTTAAAATCAGGTCAATCTTGCGTTCACTGGCAATTTTTGTAATCACGTCGATCGCCAGCTTACGGATATCGCTCAAAGCTTTTTGATATGCGTTATCAATTGACTGTCTTTTATATTGGATTTCTTTCTGAACTGACGAAACGCGCGCCTGAAACGCGGTAACAAGCTTGTCATATTCGTCTTTTGCCATAAGATCGCGCTTGGCAAGAAGATCACGTTCGCTTTGTTGTAAATCCACCTCAATCGCCCGAAATTCTTCTTGAAATTTTGCGCGTTGACCATCGAGCAATTCACGAACTCGGTTATTGGCATCAGCGGCGCGTAAAACACCGTCTAGGTCAACAAGGGCAATCCGTTTCACCTCCATTGATTTTTCGGCTGCTGGCGTGGTTGCGTCAGTCTGCGCAAAGCTAGCAGGCGCAAAACCAATAAAAACCATCATACAAACCAACAGTTTGATCGGGGTGAAACGTGTTTTTTTCATCATGCCTACAGCCTAGTTCCAATATTGAACTGGAAGGTCTTTGGCGTGTCATGCGCCATTTTTGATAGCGGCTTTGCCCAAGAAAACGACAATGGACCGATGGCTGTACTCCAGAAAATACCAACACCCGCACTGAGCCGCATATTCGCCGCATTTGGCTTGGTTACGCCTGATGGATAGTCGGTTCCCCACAATGATCCAAAGTCTGTAAAGACCGTCCAGCGTACACCCGTATCTTTATCTAAGCCAAGATTTGAAACCACCTCAAAGGTACCAGCATACATCTTGTTTCCGCCAACTGCGTCAGACGATCCGGTGTCACGCGGGCCAATACCACCCGATCCAAAACCGCGAACATCACGACCACCAAGATTGAAACGTTGCGATTGCGTTACCTTGTCGCCAAGACCCGTAACATAACCGATCTTGCCAGACACCCCAAGGATAACCGATTTGAACAATAACGGTTTGTAATAGGCAGCCGACAGTTTTGTTCGCAAAAACTTAACATCACCGCCAAAGCCAGCCAATGTTTCATTCATTTCCAAATAATAGCCTTCATTCGGATCAAACCGGTTGTCTCTTGTGTCTTTCGACAGAACATATTTTAGCGACGAGCGAAGACGGGTTTCTCCCGCCTCGCCGGTGATCGATGTGGCTGTGGTCGACGCAGCCGTTGTTTTGGACTGGCTTAGCTCATAGTTCAAGCGGTGAAACACATCGCGTGCCGCTGAAAAGCCAACGCCAAACGAAAAACCTGTTTGATTGATGGTCGTCTCATCCGATTTAGTCTTTGTGTTAAAGACATCAAAACTGCCGGTTAAATCTCGTCCAAGTAGATAAGGCTCAGTTAGACCTAAATTAAAATTGGTTTCAGTTCCCGATGTTGAAATAGACGCGCTGGCCCTGCGGCCAGTGCCAAGGAAATTACGTTCGTTAATGCCTAATGACACACTCGATTTATCCAATGAGGAATAGCCAAGGCCAATTGAAAAATCACCGGTCGACTGTTCTTCGACAGTAACTCTTGTAATCGTTTGTTCGGGGCTTGACCCTTGAAGGGTGGCAATTTTCACATCTCTGAAATATCCAAGATTTCTAACATTTCGGACAGATCGGTCGATTTTTAGCTGGTTATAGGCATCACCCTCGACAATTTCAAATTCGCGTCTGATCACACGATCCATGGTGCGCGCATTATCGACAAATTCGATCCGCTCGACAAAATTCCGGCGTGCCTTATCAATTGTGATGGCAATGTCTAATGTTGCTGTTTCCGGGTTCGTCTTGATTTCAGGCGTCACATTCACAAATGCGTAGCCGAAAGACCCCAACCGGTTTGAAATATCAAGAAGCCCCTGTTCAAGCGCCCGAACATCATACCATTTATCATCGCCAAATGTGATGACTTGCTGCAATTCATCTGTATCAACGCCACTAATTTCACTGGCAACGCTGACCGTGCCAACTTGATAGCGGATACCCTCATTCACAAGAAAGGTGATCGCAAAACCGCTGCGGTCGGGCAATAGACCGCCGCGAACATGATCAACGGTAACATCGGCATAGCCACGCGCTAAATAGAATTGTCGCAACAGGCGAACATCATAATCAAGACGACCCTCGTCATATTTATCATTGGACGCAAGAAACGCCCACCAGCGCGCCTCGCGGCTGGCAATTGCCTGACGCAATGCCTGATCACTGAATGATTTATTGCCCGAAAATGCAATCGAGTTGATTTTGATCAGCGGACCTTCATTTACCTCAAACACCAGATCAACACGGTTTTCATCAAGCTGGATGATTTTGGGTTCGATCACAGCAGCAAAACGTCCACCAGCACGATAAACATCAATCAACTGACGTGTCGCATCAATGGCGACTTTCTGGTTATAGACGCGCCGCGGCTGTACATCGATGATTTCAAGCAATCGCTCATCCGAAATAGCATCATTGCCCTCAATATTCACCCGATTGATGATCGGGTTTTCAACAACACGGACAATCAGAACGCTTCCGTCCATATCCAGTTTGATATCTTGAAATAAATTGGTGTCATAAAGCCGCGCTAGCGCATTGCTCAACGATCCGGGCGATGTCAGATCACCAACCCGAACCGGCAGATAGGATTGAACGGTACCAGCCGCAACACGGCGGTTTCCGTCGACCCGAATCTCGGAAATGCGAACAGGGTCTTGCGACACCTGCGCCATACTGGATTGGATTGTCGTGAAAACGAGGAATAACCCCAGAATAAAACCACATAGATCATGACGACGCATTGAATTTTCCGATCACAAGCAAGACAAGCGGTAAAACTATAGACAGCCTGACGGCTTAGCGAAAGCCTAACAATGCCCTAATTGTCAATTTAATCGCCGATTTTACCTTTTAAACCAAAGAGAAACGCGCCCTTTTACCAGCATTATTGAAATAGGCGTATCACATCGGTAACGACAAGAAACAGCGTTAACATCATCAAAATGGCGATCCCGCCCCGCATCAATACCGCCTGAAACCAGATCGGCAACGGCTTCCCACGAAGCGCTTCAAGGAAAAAGAAGGTCAGATGACCACCATCAAGTGCCGGAACAGGCAACAGATTAATCAATCCAAGATTGATTGAAATAACTGCTGTTAGCAGAATAAAGGGAACAAGCCCCTGATTTAAAACCGCACCCGAAATTTCGGCAATCCGAACCGGCCCACCAACCTCGCCCTGCTGCATGTTGCCAGTAACAGCCCGGCCAAGGCTGCGCAAAATCACCACAGACATGTGAAATGCGTCAGATGATGCCGCCACTACTGCCGCTGTTGGGCCGAGTTTTTGAATTTCACCAACCGGCGGTGATTTCACCCCCAAAATGCCAATATCAATCTGTAATTGTTCATTAAATTGCGCAGCAGGTGTGATGTTTAAATTGAGTTCACGACCGTCACGAAGAATGACAAACCGCAGATCCTTATTCGGGCTTTCAACAACAAGCCCGCGCATATCATTAAAATCCCGAACACCAACACCGTCGATTTCGATCACTTTATCGCCCGGCTTTAGACCCGCGCTGGCAGCCGGCATATTTGGCATCACATCGCCAATCACCGCTGGCAGAATTTGTTTGCCAACCGCCATATAGACAATTGCGAAAAGGAAAATGCCAAGAATGAAATTGGCAATCGGCCCCGCTGCAACAATCGCCATGCGCCAGTAAAGTCCGGCATTGCCAAAACTACCCTCAACGCCTTTCCCATCAGCAGATGGAGTGCTGGCGGCATCATCGTCACCGCGCATCTTGACATAACCACCAAGCGGAATGGCTGAAATGCGCCATCTTGTTCCGGTTTTGGCCGTCCACCCATAAATTTCAGGGCCAAAGCCGATCGAAAACACATCAACCACGACACCGGCTTTTCGTGCCACCCAATAGTGACCAAGCTCATGGAAATAAACCACTGGCGTGATTAACAATAAAAAGCCAAGAATAAGATCAGTAAAGCCAAGTTCGGGCATAAAATATCCTGTCGTGAGCGATTGCAAAACTGCATATGTGGGGCGTTGATTCTAATTTAGCCCAGTTTAGTCATTTTTGAAAACTTAACGCGATGCCACAATTTGCCGCGCATGTTCGCGGGCGGTTTGATCAATCGCGCAAACCGCCTCAATTGTTGTCAGATCCCCAACCAAATCTTTGGAAAGGCAGGTATCGACAATGCTGGCAATATCCAAAAACCCAATCTTTCCAGTCAAAAAGGCATCAACCGCCACTTCATTTGCGGCGTTCAGAACGGCGGGGGCAATCCCCCCTGCCTCAAGCGCCTGACGCGCCAGCATGAAACAGGGAAACCGGTCAGGATCAACCTGCGCGAAGGTCAAATTGGCAATCGCCGCAAGATCAAGCGGTTCTGGCCCCCAATCAAGCCGGTCGGGCCACGCCATAGCATAGGAAATCGGCGTTCGCATATCAGCCCCGCCCATTTGTGCAATGATTGATCCATCACGAAAATAAACAAGTCCATGAACCGCTTGCTGCGGATGAACTAAAACATCAATCTGGCTTGGCTCGAGGTCGAAAAGCCAGCGCGCCTCAATAACCTCTAGCCCTTTATTCATCATGGTGGCGCTATCAACCGAAATTTTCTGCCCCATTTCCCAATTCGGATGTTTCACCGCCGCTGCCGGTGTGATTGCGGCAAATTCACCGATCGGCAAGGTCAAAAATGGCCCGCCTGATGCGGTTAGGCAAATATGACTTAATTCGGTCATCTTGCCATTTGCCTTGTCGGTCGATTGATGCCCTTTCCAGCCATTCCAGCACTGGAAAACAGCGTTATGCTCGCTATCAATCGGTAAAATATGCGCGCCGGATAAGATAGCTTGACGGGTGACAACGGCACCTGCTGAAACCAGCGATTCCTTATTGGCAATCGCAACTGTCTGACCAGCACGAACCGCCGCCATCACCGAAGGCAATCCGGCAAGACCGCTGATCCCGGCAATCACCAGATCAACAGGCATCGCCGCAATCTCGCTACAGGCTGCCTCGCCAGCCACCAATTGGCAATCAAGCGTTGAAATCAATTCTTTCAGGGCTGACAGATTTGTCTGGTCATGGATACCAATGATTTTGGGTTTGAATTCATGCGCCAAGGCGGCCAGACGATTAAAATCCTTGCCAGCGACCAATCCGTGAACCACAAAACGGTCAGGGTGCTGACGCACCAAGGCAAGGCTGCTTTGACCAATTGATCCTGTTGCCCCCAAAACCGTGATTTGTTTTACGCCAGCCATATTCAAAACCAATTAAAAACCAAAAATATAAAGATAGACTGCAGGAATAACAAAAATATAGCCATCAAAACGGTCAAGCAAGCCGCCATGGCCGGGTAGAATAGACCCGCTATCTTTGACATCTAGCTGGCGTTTTACCGCCGATTCCATCAAATCGCCCGCCTGCGAAAGCCCGCCAATCAACAGACCCATAATCAAAGCATCTGTCAAATCATCAATACCAAATGTTGATGCGACCAAAGCTGTCACTGCCATTGCCGCAACAAGCCCGCCAATACTGCCCGAAATGGTTTTATTAGGGCTAACACGCGGCCATAACTTCGGCCCGCCAAGGCGGCGGCCAACGAAATAGGCAGCACTGTCACAAGCGGCAATGATGGCCGCAAGCGCAACCAGCATAATATGACCCGATGGTTGGGATAACAACAAACCACCACTGGCAAGGCAAAGACATAGCAAACCGACAAACAGACCTGCCAAACGATTGCGAAAAACACCAACGATGAATGCCGCGATAAGCCCAGCAACCAAAAGCGTCAAACCAACATTCATGGTTAAAGAAAGGCCAAACATCCAATGGGGCGCGGATTGAACGGTAATCAATGCCAGAACCATCAAACCAGCAAAAAATGGCAGGCCGGTAATGCGTTTTACCTCAAGCCCCATCAGACAGCCAAGACAGACAAAGATAACACCAGCAGCCATCTGATCGAACCAGACCAGCGCAACAACAGGAACCAGTAACAACGCCCCATAAACCCGACGCAGCGTTCCTGATGATTTGGCTAAATCGGTCAAGCTAGATCACTTTTCACCATGTGAAGCTGATGAATTTCGCCTGAATCTCCGCCAAAACGGCGCTCGCGCTTGGTATAATCGCTAATGGCAACCGCCAAATCCTGTGCGGTGAATTCCGGCCAATATCGATCGCTGAAATGCAACTCGGCATATGACAAATCCCACAAAAGAAAATTCGAAATACGCTGCTCGCCCCCGGTTCGGATCAACAGGTCAACCGGCGGCAGCACTCTTGTCGAAAGGCGTGATTTCAGCAAATCATCATTCACCTGATTGGCTTTTAGCAAACCGGACTCAACCTCATATGCAATTTGTGCGGCCGCCGCCGTCAGATCCTGACGCCCACCATAATCAAGCGCAAAGGTCAGGTTCAGCCCTGTATTCATTGCCGAAGATTTTTCGACATCAATAATTGCATCTCGAAGGTCATCCGAGAACCGGTCGCGTCGTCCAATGATTCGAAGCCGAATATTATTGTCGATCAGCTCTTTTGACCGGGTAAGGATAAACCGTTTCATCAGAACCATAAGCCCCTTGACCTCGGCGGCCGGACGCCGCCAATTTTCCGATGAGAAGGCAAATACCGTCAACCATTCAATTTTCTGGTCAAGGGCAGCGCGGCTAATGGCCTCAAGCGTATCCGCGCCCTGGTGATGGCCTTTTAGCACCTCAAATCCATGTGCATGCGCCCAACGGCGATTGCCATCCATGATGATTGCCAGATGATGTAAATTTTTTGGCATCCTCTACCCCTCAAAAATTAGACAACGCGCAACTTATACTTGCGTTATTTCTTTTTCCTTATGGGAAAGGGCATCATCAACTTTTTTGACAAATTCATCGGTTAATTTTTGAACCTGATTTTCCTGCGTATGGCGATCATCCTCGGAAATCAGCCCTTCTTTTTCGGCTTTGCGCGCGGTTTCAATCCCATCGCGACGAATATTGCGGATGGCAACACGACACGCCTCGGCATAGCGACCGGCGACTTTCACCATATCTTTTCGGCGCTCTTCTGACAGATCAGGGATCGGCACCCGGATAAGGTTGCCTTCGGTTGACGGGTTGAGGCCCAGATCAGATTCACGGATCGCCTTTTCAACCGAAGATGCCATGCCAGCATCCCAAACCGAAACCGTCAAAAGCCGTGGCTCGGGCGCTGAAATATTACCAACTTGATTCATTGGCATCTTTGACCCATAGGCATCAACCATGATTGGCTCGAGCATTCCGGTTGACGCACGGCCAGCCCGAAGCCCCATAAATTCGGTTTGAAGACTTGCCAGACTTGCGTCCATGCGGCGCTGAATATCATTCATATCAAGTTCTGCCATGGTTATATCCTTTATCTTGATCGGGTGGTTTTGATCAGGTGGGCTTGCCCGCTTTAATCGATAATTTAGCTTAAGAAACGATGGTGAAACGTCCCTCATGTTTGACAACGCGTTCAAATTCACCGGGCGTTTCAATGGAAAATACCAGAATGGGAATGTTATTTTCGCGTGACAAGGCAATCGCTGATGCGTCCATTACGCGCAAATCATCGGTTAGCACCTGCATATAGCTAACCCGGTCATAGCGTTTGGCATCTTTATTCTTTTCCGGATCATCGGAATAAACACCATCGACTCTGGTGCCTTTCAACAAGGCCTGACAATTCATCTCGGATGCGCGCAATGCCGCTGCTGTGTCGGTGGTGAAAAACGGATTGCCCGTACCAGCGGCAAAAATAACCACCCGTCCCTTTTCAAGATGGCGGGTGGCACGGCGGCGAATATATGGTTCACATACGGCGCTAATCGTCAGCGCGGATTGGACACGAACCGGAACATCAATCTGTTCAAGCGCATTTTGCATGGCAAGCGCATTCATCACGGTTGCCAGCATGCCCATATAATCGCCAGTGGCGCGTTCCATACCGGCAGCGGCGCCTGACATGCCACGGAAAATATTGCCGCCACCAATGACGAGGCATACCTCGACACCTGTGGCGACAACGTCTTTGACCTGCTGTGCAACGGTTCCGACCATTTCGGGATCAATACCATAGGGAAGCTTTCCCATAAGCGATTCACCGGAAATTTTCAGCATCACCCGACTATAGACATGCGGTGATGCAGGTTTGGACGGCTTTGTCACTGGCAGATTACTCCCTTTAATGGGTTGATATCCGAACCTGATCTATGAAAGCTGCGCAGCAACCTCGGCAGCAAAATCAGATTCTTCACGCTCGACACCTTCACCCAGATTAAACCGGACAAATGCCTTTAGCGCAACATCAGCGCCTGCATCTTTTCCAGCTTTTGCAATCACGTCGGCAATGCGTGTTTCGCCATCGATCACCGAAGTCTGCTCAAGAAGCACAACTTCTTGATAATATTTTTTCATCCGGCCTTCGACCATCTTTTCAGCAATTTCTTGTGGCTTGCCGGATGCTTTGGCCTGCTCGATCAACACATCGCGTTCGCGCGCAACGGAATCGGCATCGAGATCTTCAACTGACAGGCTGGCAGGTGACGTCGCGGCGATATGCATCGCAATCTGTTTGCCAAGGGCGATAAGCGCCGCCTCATCAGCGGTTGATTCCAATGCAACAAGAACGCCAATTCGGCCAAGGCCGTCTGCGGTTGCATTGTGCATGTAAGGCACAACCGCACCATTGCTGACTTCAAGAAGCTGCATACGGCGCAACGACATATTCTCGCCAATGGTTGCAATCTTTTGCGTCAATTCATCAGCAACATTACGGCCGGTGCCCGGAAAATCGAGTGTTTTCAGACCGTCAATATCAGTCGCGTTCAGCGCCAATTTGGCAAGGGCTGATACAAAACCCTGAAATTCACTGTTCCGCGCAACAAAATCAGTTTCGGCGTTCAATTCAACAACCGCACCTTTGGTGCCAGCAACTGAAATACCGACAAGGCCTTCAGCCGCAACACGGCCTGACTTCTTGGCGGCAGCGGCAAGACCTTTTGTGCGCAGCCAATCAACCGCGGCATCCATATCGCCACCAGTCTCACCAAGGGCTTTTTTACAATCCATCATGCCTGCGCCAGATTTCTCGCGCAGTTCTTTTACCAGAGCAGCAGTCACACTCATCTCATCGTTCCTTATATCAAAGACAAAATTGATGGCGTTTGACCGCCATGTCGTAAGTTTCAAACCCGGCCAACAGAGCGCATGCCCTGCTGGCTGGATTGTGATTTAGGCGCTCGCAGGCGCGTCGTCGGCTGGTGCCACTTCAGCTGGTGCCGCTTCAGCTGGTGCAGCTTCGGCTGGGGCAGCTTCGGCTGGGGCAGCTTCAAGCGCAGGCTCGACTGGTGCCTCAAGGGCTTCACCAGCGTCACCACCCGTTTTCATCAATTCGGTTTGCAAACCATCCAGAACCGCAGCTTGGACAAGTTCACAATAAAACGTAATGGCGCGCATCGCGTCATCATTGCCCGGAATGAGATAATCAACACCATCAGGATTGGCGTTGCTATCAACAACCGCCACAACGGGAATGCCAAGACGATTGGCTTCTTGAACAGCGATGGCCTCTTTATTTGTATCGAGGATAAACAGCATATCGGGAATGCCGCCCATTTCCTTGATTCCGCCAAGCGTACGCTCAAGCTTTTCCTGCTCACGAGTGATCTGGAGTGCTTCTTTTTTGGTCAGCTGGTTGATTTCACCGCTTTCAAAGCGGCTTTCAAGCTCACGCAAACGGCGAATTGATTGTGATACTGTTGTCCAGTTGGTCAACATACCGCCAAGCCAGCGATGATTGACGAAATACTGGCCACAATTCTGCGCTGTTTCAGCAATTTTTTCAGCCGCCGCACGTTTTGTTCCGACAAACAAGACCCGACCACCGCGTGACGTGACATCACTCAAGGCTTTCAATGCCGCATGCAGCATTGGTTGGGTTTGCTGAAGATCAAGGATGTGCGTCTTGTTACGCTCGCCAAAGATGAATGTTTCCATCTTTGGGTTCCAACGACGTGTACTGTGACCAAAATGAACGCCTGCTTCAAGCATTTGGCGCATTGTAAATGTAGGGAGAGCCATTAAGTTTACTCCTGTTCTCCGGTTGAACCTCCATGAGGGAAATGAAAGGCTTATGCCCTCACCGGATGGCCCATCACGCAGAATTTGCTGCGTGGGGGCCGCCCCCATGTGTGAATTAGGCTGGGTGATACTATCAACCTGCCGAAAAATCAAGCCTTACCCGCCAAAAATGACGATATTTCGCAACCCGACTAAATGCCAACAAAATGCCATTATAATTCGCGAACATTTAAAATTCCGGGCATGCGCCGCAATTCCTGTCGCAAATCGCCACTTAGCTTGAAACGACCCGGAAGCCCGATACAGACTTCCTGTCCTTTTACGATCAGCTGAATCTTGACCTCAGCCTTACCGGGCCCGTCTGATTTCAAGGCTTCTTTCAGTGATTTCAACGGCTTTTCATCCTGCACCCACAAAGCCACGCCGCCGTGCCACGCGGCAATGGCATCATCAAGCAGTTGAACCCGCGCCGCCAACAGGCGCGGCCCGTTATCTTCCACCCTCAAATTGGCTGAAATCAGCAATGGCTTTTCCGAATCAAGAAGATCATTTGCTTCGGCAAGAACATCTGAAAAGAAGGTCACTTCAAAAACGCCGGTTTGATCGGTAAATTGAATAAAGGCAAACCGATTGCCGCGTTGCGAAACACGCACCTGTTTTGCCGTCACCGAACCGGCAAGATTAACGCGTTGTGGTGCCTGTCCTGCCGTCACCAAATCATTTAACGCCGCATGTGATGTAACCCGAAGCCGTCCAAGCTGGCTTGCATAGCTATCAAGCGGGTGCGCCGACAAATAGAGACCAAGCGCGTCAAATTCTTCTTTCAGGCGATCCATACCCGCCCAATCATTGGTTCGGCGAAGGCGGATACTGTCATCAATCACATCCGAATCACCACCAAACAGGCTAACCTGATTGGATTCGGCTTCGCGGCGCATCGCATCGGCATGCGATAGGATTAAATCCATATTTTCGATCAATTCGCGGCGATTGCCGTGAATGTTATCAAGCGCCCCTGCCCGCACAAGATTTTCCATCTGGCGCCGGTTAACCACCTCACGCGGTAATCTTTGCAAAAGATCCTTCAATGAGGTGAAAGCCCCATCGGCTTTTCGAATTTCGGTTAGACGACTCATCGCCTCAGCACCAACATTTTTAATTGCCGACAAGGCGTAGCGAACCGCTAATTCCGGCGTGCCGCTGGCCGAAGCGACCTCTTCAACCGCAAATCCTGATGATGATTTATTGATATCAGGCGGTAGAACGCCAATGTTCTTTTGCTGACATTCTTGCCGAAACACCGCCAGTTTTTCAGTATTACCCGCATCAAGTGCCATTGAGGCAGCAAGAAACTCAACAGGATAGTTCGCCTTCAGATAGGCCGTTTGGTAGGACACCAGCGCATAGGCCGCCGCGTGCGATTTGTTAAAGCCATAACCAGCAAAGGCCGCGATCTGTTCGAACACATCCGATGCCAATTGTTCGGACAAGCCATGTTTTGTTGCACCAGTAATGAAAATCTGGCGCTGCTCATCCATTTCCTCTTTGATCTTTTTTCCCATCGCACGGCGCAAAATATCGGCTGCACCAAGCGTGTAATCGGCAAGTACACGCGCCGCCTGCTGCACCTGTTCCTGATAGATCATAATGCCATAGGTTTCGGCCAGAACCGGTTCGAGATCGGGATGCATATAGGTGATTTGTGATGGGTCATGCTTTCGCGCGACATAATCTTTGATATTTTCCATCGGGCCCGGACGGTAAAGTGCCACAACCGCAATAATATCTTCAAACCGGTCAGGCTTTAGCCCGCGAAGAACGTCGCGCATGCCACTGGATTCCAGCTGGAACACGCCAACCGTGTCACCATTTGACAGCATATCAAAGGTCAGCTTGTCATCAAGCGGGATTGCGCCAAGATCAAGTTCAATGCCCCGCTTGCCAATAAATTCAACAGCTCGTTGCAAAACGGTCAGGGTTTTCAGACCCAGAAAGTCAAATTTGACAAGCCCGGCCTTTTCAACCCATTTCATATTGAATTGCGTTACCGGCATATCCGATCGCGGGTCGCGATAAAGCGGCACCAGCTCGGCAAGAGGCCGGTCACCAATCACCAAACCCGCCGCATGCGTCGAGGCGTGCCGATAAAGCCCTTCAAGCTTCATTGACACATCGATCAAATCAGCAACCTGCTCATCTTCACGGCGTTGTTTGCGCAATTCCTCTTCCGAGGCGACCGCTTGCGCAATCGTCGTAGGTTTGGCGGGATTATTGGGAATCAGTTTTGCAATCCGGTCAACCTGACCATAGGGCATTTCAAGAACACGCCCCACATCGCGAAGCGCGGCACGCGCCTGCAATGATCCAAAGGTGATGATTTGCGCAACCTTGTCATGTCCATATTTCTCTTGAACATAGCTAATCACCTCGTCGCGCCGATCCTGACAAAAATCAATATCAAAATCAGGCATTGAAACACGCTCGGGGTTCAAAAACCGTTCAAACAGCAAGCCCCATTTCAATGGGTCAAGATCGGTAATCAACAACGCCCATGCCACCACCGAACCCGCACCCGAACCACGACCGGGCCCAACCGGAATATTCTGCGCCTTCGCCCATTGGATAAAATCAGCAACGATCAGAAAATAACCCGGAAAGCCCATTTGTTTGATCACATTCAATTCAAAGGCCAAGCGGTCAAAATAGGGCTTTGCGATCACCGTGCGCGCTGCCTCATCCATGCTGTCGTCATAAACATGGCGCTGCAAGCGGCTTTGCAATCCCGCTTCGGCCTGCGCGGTTAGTTCATCTTCTTCATTGCGGCCATCGGCCGATTCAAAAGGCGGCAAGATCGGATCGCGCTGCCTTGCCATTGTGCTACAGCGTTTGGCGATCACCAATGTGTTTGAAATTGCTTCAGGAATATCTTGAAATAATTCAGACATTTGAGCAGCAGTTTTAAAGTAATGCTCGGGCGAGAAACGCGGTCTATTTGTTTCGGAAAATTTACGGCCAGTACCAATACAAACCAGCGTGTCATGTGGCTGGCTCATCGCTGCATCTTCAAACCGGCAGTCATTTGTCGCCACTAGTGGCAAATTCAACCGATCGGCAATTTCCAGAAGGTGCGGTTCGGCCGTGCGTTCAATGCCAAGGCCATGACGCTGTAACTCAATATAGAACCGATCACCAAAGATCGCCGCCAGCCGGTCAGCGCGTGCCGCCGCCAATGTTGGTCTGCCATCACCGGCAGGCGCACCAACAAAACCGGCCAAGGCGCCGCCGCTTAAAAGAATGAGCCCTTCGGCATGCGCTTCGAGATCGTCAAGCGAACATGACGGGTCATGAACCGCATCAGCGTCAAGCAATGTTTTGGACAATAATTTCGAAAGATTGGTATAGCCAAGGTTGGTTTGAGCCAGAAGCACGATTTCGCCCTGCCCCTGCGCATCTTCCAGATTGAGCTGGGTTCCCATGATGGGCTGGATGCCAGCACCGATTAGCGTTTGGGCAAATTCCAGCGCGCCAAACATATTATTGGTATCGGTAATCGCCGCGGCGGGTTGGTGATCATCGGCGATCAACCCCGACAGGCTTTTGATTCGCAATGTCGATTCGGCCAGCGAATAGGCGCTATGCAGTCTAAGATGAACAAAATTGGCTGGCATCACGGGCTTTCAGCAATGAATAAGGCGTGCCCAAACACTACCCTAAACGCAGCAGGGAAAGCTAGCCAATTGAGATGATTTTACCGTCACTAATGGTCAGAATTGAATCCATATTCAAGGCCAATTGCTGGTTATGCGTTACCACCAACGCCGCCGTTCCGGTTGCCCGCGTAATCGTTGCCAAATGATGAAACACGTCTTTTGCCGTGTCAGGGTCTAGATTGCCGGTTGGCTCGTCAGCAAGCAATACCCGCGGCGCATTTGCCACTGATCGGGCAATGGCCACACGTTGTTGCTCACCCCCCGATAACAGCCCGGGCCGGTGATCGGCGCGCGCTTGCAATCCAACCATTGCCAGTAATTGTTCGGCGCGGGTTGCCGCCTCATTCCGATCAAGCCCGTTCAGCATTTGTGGAATCATCACATTTTCAAGCGCCGAAAATTCCGGCAAAAGACGGTGAAATTGAAACACAAACCCGATATGGCTTCGGCGTAGATTGCCCCGCTTACCGCGGCCAAGCTTGCCAGCATCAACACCGTCGATCAAAACCTCACCGGCATCGGGACGTTCCAAAAGGCCGGCAATATTCAACAATGTTGATTTCCCCGAACCTGACGGCCCAACAAGCGCTTTCATTTCGCCAGCACGAACCGACAGGCTGGCATTATTCAGCACATCCAGCTTGACCGTGCCTTGAAGATAGCTTCGCTGAACATTGCGTAATTCTAACAGAGGCGCAGGTGCTTTCATCTCTGGTGGATTATTCATAGCGCAATGCCTCGGCCGGTGCGATCCGCGATGCCCGCCATGCCGGATATAGGCTGGCAAGGAAAGACAGACCAAGTGCCATCAGCACCACCATCAATACTTCTTGCGGATCAACCTTGGCTGGCAAATTCGACAGGAAATAGATTTCAGCAGCAAATAATTCAGCTCCTGACAGGCTTTCAATGGCCTGTTTAATTGTATCAATATTCCAACAAAACAGTATGCCAACGACGGTTCCGGCAAATGTACCGACAATGCCAATGCTTGCCCCTGTCATCAAAAAGATCCGGACAATACTGCCGCCGCTGGCGCCCATTGTGCGCAAAACCGCAATATCGGCATTTTTTGACCGCACAAGCATGATCATGGATGAAATAATGTTAAAGGCGGCAACAAGGATAATCAGCGTCAAAATCAAAAACATCACATTACGTTCGACCCGAAGCGCATTCAGAAAACTGCGATTTCGGTCGATCCAGTCAAAAACCCGCAAATCAGCCCCGACGGTTTGTGTAACCGATTGACGGAGCGTTGCAATCTGTTCTGGGGCTGACACATAGATTTCAAGACCAGATACGCTTTTTTCATAGCCAAGAAAGGCCGCTGACAGATCAAGTGGCATAAACACAAAGCTGGAATCATATTCATACATGCCAACATGAAATACGCCGGCAATTTTGAATTTGCGCCTTGTTGGCACCGTGCCAAAGGCCGTGGCTTTGCCTTTGGCGGTTGTCAGCGTCACGCTATCACCTGTTTTCACGCCAAGCTTAAACGCCATCTCGCGGCCAATCAGAACGCCATTTTCATCGCGAAACCGGTTGATATCACCTTCATCAAGCGAGTCCCAAAGTGGTTTGCGAACAGCCAAATCCGACCAGCGAACGCCGCGCACCACCGCGCCAATGCTGACCCGGTTCTGGGTTGCCATGACCTGCCCTTCGATTTGCGGCGTGACCGCAATCACATCAGGCATATCGGTGATTTTCAGGGCAAGCTGGTCAAAATCGGCAATGCCGCCTGCCTGTTTTGAATAAACCGCAACATGACCATTCAGCCCCAAAATACGGCCAACCAATTCAGCGCGAAACCCATTCATCACTGACATGACAACAATTAAGGTAGCAACGCCAAGCGTGATACCGGCAAGTGAAAACCAGGCAATGACCGAAATAAACCCTTCGGCGCGGCGCGATCGCATATAGCGAAACGCTAGCATCCGTTCAACCGGAGAGAAAAAATACCGCATTAAACCGCCCTTTTCGCCTTTATCAGGTTCCTGTCAATTTTAGCTTTCTAGCCTGGCCTATGATTTGGCACAAACCATGGTCAAAGCAGCCTCAGGAGACACCTCGCTGGTTTCACCAGTTTTGCGACGCTTCACCTCAACCACGCCATTATCCATACCGCGAGGCCCAACAACAATCTGCCACGGAATACCAATCAAATCCATGGCTGCAAGCTTTGCCCCTGGCCGTTCATCACGATCATCAATCAGCGGATCACATCCTGCCGCGGCAAGCTGGTCATATAATGACTGGCTGGCGGCATCACAAACCGCATCGCCCGGCTTTAGGTTCACCACGGCAACGCCGAATGGTGCAACCGAATCAGGCCAGATTATGCCTTTATCATCGTGACTCGCTTCGATAATGCCACCAACAAGGCGCGAAACGCCAATGCCGTAAGACCCCATATGAACCGGAACGTTTTTGCCATCAGGCCCCGAGACCACCGCGCCCATTGCCGCCGAATATTTGGTGCCAAAATAAAAGATATGGCCAATTTCAATGCCGCGCATGGTCATTAAATCAGCATCTTTTACCGGACAGGTTGCCGGATCATGCTTTTCATCGGCACGTGCATAGATTGATGTGAATTTATCGACAAAGGGCTGCAAATCGGCGTCATAGTCGATTTCGGCAAGCAGATCGGCCTTTAACCAATCTTTATGGAAATAAACACCGCTTTCGCCGGTTTCGGCCAAAATGATGAATTCATGGCTCATATCACCCCCGATTGGACCCGTGTCAGCCTCCATCGGAATCGCCGTTAGCCCCATCCGCGCAAAGGTTTTCAGATAGGAAACAAACATTTTATTGTAGGCTGTGCGTGCGCCATCAGCATCAAGATCAAAAGAATAAGCATCTTTCATCAAAAATTCACGGCCACGCATAATGCCAAAACGCGGCCGAACCTCATCGCGGAATTTCCACTGGATATGATACAGATTCAGCGGCAGCGCCTTATAGCTTCGGACATGCGACCGGAAAATATCGGTAACCTGTTCTTCATTGGTTGGCCCATAAAGCATATCGCGATCATGTCGGTCTTTGACGCGAAGCATTTCCGCACCATAATCGTCATAACGCCCCGATTCCTGCCAGATTTCGGCTGGTTGCAGGGTCGGCATCAAAATTTCCAATGCGCCGGAACGATCCTGTTCTTCGCGAACGATCGTAGCAATCTTGTCAAGAACGCGCTTGCCAAGTGGCAACCATGAATAGATTCCGGCACTCGATTGCTGAATCATCCCCGCACGAAGCATCAGACGATGCGAGGCAATCTGTGCCTCTTTCGGGGTTTCTTTTAGAACCGGCAAAAAATACTGACTTAAACGCATCGGGTTTCCTTTAATGAAGATGGCACAATCACATTTAACGGCTTGGCCTAACCGATATCCTGATGATGACATAGACGGGTCACGCTAGGATGAGAATATCTTTAACACAAGGGCGGCAAGCCGTCTTCGTCAAAAAGCGCATCCAATAAAGCCTTATCAACAAGCGCAAGGCTGTTTGGCGACCATTTTGGCGCATTATCCCGATCAACCAGAACCGCACGAACGCCTTCAATATAGTCGCCACGCCGAATCATGCGCATCGCAAGATGGTAATCAAGTGTCAGCGCCGCGCCAATATCGGTGATGTCATCGGCCATTTGCAATAAACGCCAAAACAGCTTGATCGAGACCGGACAACGCGTGGCAAAGGCCGTTACAACATGGCTGACCAATTTATCATTCGGTCGCATCCGCGCCAGATCTTCGGCGCGTTCCTGCATCTGTTCAGGGGTCACATCACCGCCAAAAATACGGTCAATCACGGGCATTTGATGGTTTAGGGCTGGCACCCCCGGATCCATTTTAAAGCCAGCAATAACCTGATCAATTTCAGATGCAGTGCAATCAAGAAGTGATTGTTTCAACCCTGCCATCTGGTCAGATGGCACCATTGATGTGGCAAGGCCAAGCATCATGCAATCAGCGCCATGAATGATATATCCGGTCATGCCAAGCAATCGGGCAACTGGCAAAGGACACCGGCCAAGAAACAGGCTTGCCCCCACATCAGGAAACAGGCCAATGCTGGTTTCCGGCATCGCAAAGCGTGTCGTTTCACTCATGATGATATGGGTGCAATGTTCGGCAAGACCAGCACCGCCACCCATAACAACACCATCGCACAGCGCGATAATCGGTTTGCCAAATTCGGCAATCGCCAGATCAACCAGATATTCACCTCGAAAAAAGGTATCTGCCTCGTCAAAACCGTTGGCGATGATGGTTTCGCGCGCCTGCCGGATATCACCACCAGCGCAAAAGGCGCGTGGCGCACTGCTGGCGATCACCACATGGCTGATCGCTGGATCATCACGCCAGCCAAGCAGAACCTGCCGTAAATCAGTGACCATCTCGACGGTTAGCGCATTCAACGCCTTTGGTCGATCAAGTGTAACAAGACCGGCACCATTAATAACGTCAAAATGAATATGCGCCTGTGGCATTGCGAAAATCTTCCCAGAACGTTATGAATAGGTGGTTTTTCAGATCAATTACGGATTAAACAGCCCATGAGCCGAGGTCAATACCCTTCCACAAGGATGCGGCGCAACCGGATGACGGCATTTTCGCGTCGCCTTGTTGCCGAAACCCGCCTTGATACTGCCGATCTTATCTGGCCTCTTTTTGTGATTGAGGGACAGAACATGGCCGAGCCAATTGATGCCATGCCCGGTGTTTTCCGCTACTCGATTGATCAGCTTTTGCAACAGGCGGCCAAAGCGGTTGAATTAACAATTCCCGCAATTGCTATTTTCCCGTCAATCGACGCCGCATTAAAGGACGCGTCAGGCAGCCTTGCCCGCGATGGTGACAATCTTGTGTGCCGTGCGGTCAGCGCGGTCAAAGCCGCCTTTCCCGATCTTGGCATCATCTGTGACGTTGCGCTTGACCCCTTTACCTCGCATGGCCATGACGGTTTGCTGGATGGGGACGAAATTTTAAATGACGAAACCATTGCGGTTTTGTGCGAACAGGCAGTGCATCAGGCCAATGCCGGATGCGATATCATCGCCCCGTCAGATATGATGGATGGCCGCGTTGGCGAAATTCGCGCCGCGCTTGATGCTGCAGGGCATCACAATGTGCAAATCATGGCCTATGCGGCGAAATATGCATCTGGATTTTACGGGCCGTTCCGCGATGCGGTGCGGGCTGGTGCATCGCTTGGCAAGGCTGGCAAATCGACCTATCAAATGGATCCGGCCAATAGCGATGAAGCGATGCATGAAATTGCGCTTGATCTTGCCGAAGGTGCCGACATGGTCATTGTCAAACCGGGAATGCCCTATCTGGATATTCTGGCACGCGCCAAGGCCGAATTTGGCGTGCCATGCATTGCCTATCAGGTATCGGGCGAATATTCGATGCTATGCGCGTCATTCGAAAAGGGCTGGCTTGATCGTGAACGCACCATTCTTGAAGCCATGACCTGTTTCAAACGCGCGGGTGCCGATGCTGTTTTGACCTATTTTGCACCTGAAATCGCAATGATGATTCGGCGCTAGTTGCGCGTGGTTTCCCCCATCAGACCGCAGTGCCGGAACAGACCATGGCAAAGCTTGTTTATTATCGGTCGTTGTCAGGCCATCGCCGCGTCACCTATGCAGATAGATAACGGCAATCATCCAGTTTTACTGGTATAAAGACGCAAATGAAGGTCATAATATTGGCAGCTTATAAAGGTGGCAGTGGCCAATCGAACAATGCGTGAAAACGCATGACGCGAATAGGATTGCCATAAGGGGGATTACATTATGGCGGTAACAGCCGATCAAATCAGAGACACAGCCGTCCGGCTGGACGGGCAAATCATCCGCACACCAATGCTTGAAGCGCCAATGTTATCGCGCAATTTGGGCTGCGAGCTGTTTTTGAAACTGGAATGTTTACAGCATACATCATCATTCAAGGCGCGTGGTGCGCTGAATGCAATGCTTGGCTTGAACGATAAACAACGCCAGCTTGGCGTCATTGCCATGTCGGCAGGCAATCATGCCCAAGCGGTGGCCTATCACGCCGAACATATGGGCATTCCGGCAACCATTGTCATGCCAGCCCAAACTCCCTTTGCCAAAGTGGCGCGCACCCGCGCCTTTGGTGCCAAGGTTGTTCTTGAGGGACGCAACCTCAATGAATGCGAAGGCACGGTAAATGCGCTTATTCAGGAACATGGCCTGACGCTGATCCATCCCTATGACAATGAATTGGTGATGATGGGGCAAGGCACGGCCGGTCTGGAAATGCTGATTGACCAGCCCGATCTTGATATTCTTGTTGTGCCAATTGGCGGTGGCGGCCTGATGGGCGGTATTGCCACAATCGCCCGCGATATGCGCCCTAATATCAAGATTTACGGTGTTCAGACCGAGCTATACCCAAGCATGAAACTGGCAGTCGAAGGCAAGGAGATCACCTGTGGTGGTGAAACCCTGGCTGAAGGCATTGCGGTGAAAAAACCAGGCGGTGTTACGCTTCCGGTGGTTGACGCATTGGTTGACGAGATTTTACTGGTCGATGAACGCGACCTTGAATGGGCTGTTGGTGCCCTGATTGAACAGCAACGTGTCGTGTCTGAAGGTGCCGGTGCGGCGGGCATTGCCGCCATTCATGCAAATCCGGCTCTATTTGCCGGTAAAAAGGTTGGCGTGGTGATTTGCGGCGGTAATATTGACCCGCGCCTGCTGGCGTCGATCTTGAATCGCAACATGGCCGTCGATGGCCGGATTGCGCGGTTGCGTATCGATATTTCCGATGAACCGGGGATGTTGGCGGCGATTTCAACAACGATTGGCAAATGTGGTGGCAATATTGTCGAAATCTATCATCAGCGCCTTTTCTATGACGTACCGGCCAAGCTGGCCAAGATTGATGCGGTGATCGAAACGCGAGGGCCAGATCATGTTGACGAAATTATCGCGGCGCTTCGGGCCGCGCATTTTCAGGTTCGCCAACTCGACGATAGCGCCAGTTAGGAAAAATTACCTGATTTGCATATGATTGACCTTGATTTGGGCTTTGCCTTTTGGGCAATCTATAAAGATGGATCAGGACAAACGGCTTCATCGCAAAATTCCGCTGCCCATGCGCCTTAGCATGCGCAGTGACTGCCCCTATATTGCGGGGCAGACCGAACAGCGTATTGCTGTTGATATTTCCCTTGATCCACATTGCCATGATGGGCTTGCCCGCGCCGGGTTCCGCCGTGTTGAAAATTGGGTTTATCGACCGGCCTGCCCGAATTGCAATGCCTGTTTGCCGTGGCGCGTGAATGTTGCAGCCTTTAAAGCCAGCCGGAACATGACGCGCATTCTCAAGAAAAACAGCGATCTGACCCGCAGCATCACAAGACCCGATCCAACCAACGCGCATTACCGGCTATTCAAGGCCTATGTCACCAGCCGGCATGATGATGGCCAGATGGCGCGTATGGATCATGATGATTTTACCAGCATGATTAACAACAGCCCAATCGAGACGGTTCTGGTAAGCCATTATGATAAAAACGACCGCCTTGTCGGCAGCGTTCTGGCCGATTTCCAATCTGACGGATTGAGCGCCGTTTACAGTTTTTTTGATACCGAACAGGCCGAACGATCATTGGGAACCTATATGGTTCTTGATCTTTTCGCGATTGCCAAGGAATTATCTCTTGATTGGCTATACCTTGGCTATTTTGTGCAGGGAAGCCGGAAAATGGCCTATAAAGAACGCTTCAAGCCTGCTGAAATTTTTGATGCTGGCATCTGGAAACCCGCCGATGATGTTATTCGCCGCTCATGAATAACAGCACCCACCCATAGGAGAGCATTGTGGCGACATCTTTTGAACAATTGCGCCAAGACGACCAGCTTGCCGTTCGTGCCAAAATCCGGTCAGGTGCCTATTGCGATCATACATCAGGGCTTGCCAATGGCTTTTTGCAGGCAAATCTTGTCATTCTAGAGCAATCATATGCGCTTGATTTCATGCGGTTTTGCCAGCGCAATCCAAAACCCTGCCCGCTTGTTGGCGTTACCGATACGGGATCGCCCTTTATGCGAACATTAGGTGCCGATATTGATATCAGGTCAGATGTGCCGTCATATCATATTTATCGTCATGGCGTTCTGGATGGCACCGTCGGCGATATTACCGATTTGTGGAATGACCAGATGGTTGGTTTTGCGCTTGGATGCTCATTCACCTTTGAACATGCCCTAATCCGCGCCGGAATTCCGGTTTGGCATATTGATCATGATCAAACGGTGCCGATGTTTAAAACCAACATCAAAACCATTGAATCCGGCCCTTTTTCAGGGCCAATGGTGGTCAGCATGCGCGCCATCCCGATTGATAAGCTGGATATGGTTCGCGCCATTTCGGCCAATTTTCCAATGGCACATGGCGCACCGGTTCATTGGGGCGATCCTGCCAAAATTGGCATTGCCGATCTCAATGCACCCGATTGGGGTGACGCATCGCCGGTTGATGATGGTGAAATTGCGGTTTTCTGGGCTTGTGGCGTGACACCGCAAGCGGCGATTCTTCATGCGAAGCCGCCAATTTCCATAACGCATAAGCCGGGTCAGATGCTGATCACCGATGTTGCTGAAGATGCCGAAATTCCGATTATAAATCCGGCAAATTAACCAGCAAAGACATTGGCATGTCCTGTTTTTAGTTAATTTCTGGCGTTAATTTTCAGCTACTTAGATGAATGTTATCCTAGGTGAATTTAGCTTTAGGTGAATTTAGCTGGGCGCGGAAAGCCATTTGGCGGCAATTTGCCCGAACCGCCACGCCGTGCCAGCCATGTAGACAAATCAGGTTCGGTGCGAACACGCCCGCCACCAGCCTGCCAGCTAAGACCTTTGGCTTTATCAAACACCGTAACATCGGCAAGACCACCATCTTTGAACCGCTGCAGAATAACGCCTTTGCCGCGTCCCATTTCCGGCACGTCTTCAAGATCGAAAACAATCAATTTCCGGTTCACCCCAACCGACGCCACCATATCACCAGCAACGATGGCACAAGCAACAGCCCGGGCTGATCCGCTAAGATTTAGCACCTGTTTGCCATTTCGCGTTTGCGCCAATGCCCCTTGCATATCAACAACAAGACCATGGCCGGTGCTCGCCGCAACAAGCATTTTGCCATCACCAGCACGAACCAGCTTGACGATATCGCTATCTGCCGGAAAATCGACCATCAAACTGACCGGCTCGCCAAATCCGCGCCCCCGCGGTAATTTATCGCCTGACAGCGTGTAAAACCGGCCATTATCAGCAAAAAGCAGGATTTTATCAGTCGTTTCAGCATGCAGAACATGGCCTGCTGAATCGCCTTCTTTATATTTGAAATCGCTATCGAGATCCTGATGGCCGCGCATGGCTCTAATCCAGCCATTTGCCGAACAAATCACCGTAATTGCTTCACGCTCAACCAGAATTTCGGTTGGATCAAAATCAATTTTAGGTGCCTCGGCAAGAATGGTCTTGCGATGATCAGCCTTGATAAAGGTATCTTTCATATCTTTGATCTGGCTGGCAATGAATGACCATTGCCGTGCCTCATCACCAAGAAGCGCGTTCAAATCATCCTGTTCAGCCGCCAGCTTGTCACGCTCGGTGCGGAGCGCCATTTCTTCAAGCCGCCGCAAAGAACGAAGCCGCATATCAAGAACGGCATTGGCCTGATTTTCATTCAAACCAAACCGGCGCATCAATTCATCACGCGGATGATCGGCCTCACGAATAATCGCAATCACTTCGTCAATATTTAAAAAGACGATCAAATAGCCGTCAAGCACTTCAAGCCGGCTGGCGATCTTTCCAAGACGATGATGCGATCTGCGCTGCAAAACAACACGGCGATGCGCGAGCCATGCGTTCAGCGCCTCACGCAAATTCATCACCACCGGACGGCCATCTGCGTCCAGAACATTGAGGTTCAGCGGAACCCGCACTTCAAAATCGGTAAGTTTGAACAGGCTTTCCATCATCACTTCGGCTTCGAGCCGACGCGATTTTGGCTCAAGAACAATGCGGATATCTTCAGCCGACTCGTCACGAATATCGGCTAGCACTGGCAGGCGTTTCGCCTGTAACATTTCGGCAAGACGTTCGATCAGGCGTGATTTTTGAACCTGATAGGGAATTTCGGTTACGACAATTTGCCATGCCCCGCCCTTTTCGGTTTCAACCTCCCATTTCGCCCGCACCCGAAAGCCGCCACGCCCCGTTGAATAGGCGTCTTTGATCGAATCCGCAGGTTCAATTAACAGGCCACCAGTCGGAAAATCGGGACCTTTCACATAATTCAGCAAGGTTTCAATTGATGCGTTGGGATGTTTGATAAGATGCAATGAAGCATCGGCAAGTTCGATAATATTATGCGGCGGAATTGATGTTGCCATGCCAACCGCAATCCCCTGCGCGCCATTGGCAAGAAGATTTGGAATGCCCGCAGGAAGCAAGGTTGGTTCTTCGGACTCGCCATCATAAGTTGGCCGGAAATCAACCGCATCTTCGTCAATACCATCCAGCAACAGACGCGCGACTTCGGTCATGCGTGCCTCGGTATAGCGCATCGCCGCAGCGTTATCGCCATCAATATTACCGAAATTCCCCTGCCCTTCGACAAGGCAATAGCGCATGGCAAATTCCTGTGCCAACCGCACCATCGCATCATAAATAGCTGCATCGCCATGCGGATGGAATTTACCCATCACATCACCAACAACACGCGCTGATTTCTTAAAACCCTGACCCGGATCAAGCTTTAGCTGGCGCATCGCAAATAACAGACGGCGGTGTACCGGCTTTAACCCGTCTCTGACATCGGGAAGCGACCGAGATGTAATGGTTGACAATGCATAGGCAAGATAGCGTTCCGATAAGGCGTCGGAAAACGCGGTCGGTTCAATACGCCCGCCGGCGGGAATTTCAACATCATCATGCATAAAACAGCCTCATCACTTCATCATTTGCCGTTATAGCGACTATCAACCATATCGGCTAGCCGTTTACGCTGGGCGGGCAGGTCTAAATTATGCGCGGCGAAAACACGTTTTGACAGAAAATGGCCGGTCAAATCCAAACCGGCAATCCAATCATGTTTACCGCAGGAAACGCCGCCCAAAAACATCGGCAAAGCCAGCATCCGGCTGGCAAAGCTGCCAGCTTGATGACGCGCCACCGCACCGCCTGATTTCGGGCTGACAAACGCCAGATCACCGGTCTGACCGCTGGCAACACATCTGGCAAGATCAAGCCGGTACCCGACCGCCGCCAGCAGTCCTAATTCCCAACGAACATAACCTTCGACCCAACCGACATTATCATCATCTAGGACAATCACATCCAAAAGTGCCGCACTGCCCTCAAAAAGCCCCGGTTGCGCCTCACGTTCGGGAAGCGCCCCATCAAGCAAGGCACACATTGACGCCACGCCAGATAACCGCAAAGGCGAATCCAGCAACAAAGCTGGCACGGATTGAATCAATTCAATCTGCATTTGTCCCAATTGTTCGCTTAGCCGCGCCCGCCAGCTAACCCGAACCCGATTTCCCGGTTGCATAATGCCGCGCATCTTTGATGACGCGCCGCCACGAACCAATCCGGCATGGCGCCCATAATCGGCGGTTAGAACCGATATAACGGCACTGCCCTCGCCATGCGGGCGAACCGACAGAATGATGGCTTCGGCTTGCCAATCAGGCATTATAGTCAAGATCCCACAGATTATAGCGCGCCGAATCATCCATCCAGTCTTTGCGATATTTCACATGCGCAAAAAGGTGCACACGGCGGTCAAGCGCCTCTTCCAGCTCTTTACGCGCTGCCGTACCAATGCGGCGCATGGTTTGCCCGCCCTTGCCAAGGATGATGCCGCGATGGCCTTCACGCGCAACATAGATGGACAAATGCACTTCAGCACTGCCATCGTCGCGATCTTGCCAATCTTCGGTTTCAACAGTCAGTTGATAGGGCAATTCCTGATGAAGATTCAAAAACAATTTTTCGCGCAAGGTTTCCGCCGCCAAAAGCCGTAACGGCATATCCGACAAATCATCAGGATCAAACAGAAACGGGCTTTTGGGCATTTTGCCAGCAAGCCATGATTTCAGATCAGCAACGCCATTACCGGTTTCGGCTGATACCATGAAGATACGTTCAAATTCATAGATTTTGGACATTTCATCGGCGCGTTCCAGCAACCGTTCCTGTGGTGCCAGATCAATTTTATTCAAAACCAGCGACGCCCGCCGTCCTGATGCGGCAAGCTTGGTGAGGATATTGCTTGTATCCTCATCAATCAGCCGCCGCGCGCAATCATGCAGCAGCAGCAATACATCACCATCTTCAGCGCCTTGCCAAGCGGCCTGCACCATTGCCCGATCAAGCCGCCGTTTTGGTGTAAAAATGCCCGGCGTATCAACAAAAATCATCTGCACATTTTGATGCATGGCAATGCCCCGAATACGGCTTCGGGTGGTTTGCACCTTTGGTGTTACGATCGACACTTTATGGCCGACCATCGCATTCATTAACGTTGATTTTCCCGCGTTTGGCGCACCAATCAAAGCAACGAATCCGGCTTTGGTTTCGGTGGGTGTGAAATCGGTTGCCGGCGTGGTTTCGTTGGTCTCATTTTGATCGGTCATAAATCCGAAGTCCTTTCTTGCAGCAATTCCAGCAAGGATGCTGCTGCGGTTTGTTCGGCGATTTTACGGCTGCCAGCGGTGGCCACGACCGCGTCATAACCCTCTATTTTCACTTCATATGTCATTTGTGGTGCGTGATCAGGGCCAGATTTCGCCAATTGGCGATAGGCTGGCAATCCCAGACCATGCTGCAGGCTCCATTCCTGCAATTTCGATTTGGCATCTTTTTCATTTTGGGCATCGGCGCGGCTATTCAACGGCCAATGCCGGTTCAAAAACTTTCGCGCCGCCTCTAATCCCGCATCAAGATAGATTGCCGCCATCAGGCTTTCGACAACATCGGCCATCACGCCATCATTGCCAGCAATATCCAGCCCACTTTGCGATTTTATATAATCGGCAAGCTGCAAATTCTTGGCAATCGCCGCCAAAGTCGACATCCGCGCCTCGCCGTGAAGCCGTAAGGATAACGCGCCTTCATCATCCTGCGGAAAAGCAGCATAGAAATGATCCGCCAGCAAAAGCCCTAGAACGCGATCGCCCAGAAATTCGAGACGTTCATAACTATGCTCGGACTCAATGTGACTTGAGTGGCTTAATGCCTCATGCAGGATATTGCGGTCGGCAAATTGATGACCTATCGATGTTTCAAGCATTGCAAGCGGGTCAACAGTCATTAAATGATGCCATCTCCAATGCGGCCATAACGAATTGCAAAAGGCCATTTCCAGATTTCCCAGAGGCGGGCATTGCCATTATGGCTGAAAAACAGACGATCGGCTCGACCGACCATATTTTCAGCAGGCACCATCCCAACCGAGGTTGTGCGGCTATCACGCGAATTGTCGCGATTATCGCCCATCATGAAATAATGCCCGACAGGCACCTGATAAACAGCCGTGTTATCATAAGAATCGCTATCTGAACGTTCTTGGATTAAATGCCGCGATCCGTTTGGCAAGGTTTCTTCATAAACCTTGAAATTCATCATTGAATAGCCGTCAGTCGCGGTTGCTTGGCCTAGATAGGTGCGCTCAACTGGCACGCCATTGATATGCAGAATGCCGCCCTGAACCTGAATTTGATCACCGGGAAGGCCAACAACGCGCTTGATAAAGGCGATTGATGGATCCGTTGGCTGGCGAAAGACCGCAACATCGCCGCGCTCTGGCTTATCTTCAAAAATCCGGCCAGAAAAAGGCGCAATCCCGAACGGAAAGGAATAACGCGAATAGCCATAGGAAAATTTCGAGACAAACAAATAATCGCCAACAAGCAAAGTAGGCACCATTGACCCTGACGGAATATTAAACGGCTCGAAAAGGAATGACCGAAAGCCAAGCGCAATCAGGCCAGCGATCAGAACGGTTTTCACAAGCTCGAACTTGCTTTCTTTTTGCTTTTTAGCCATTAGGGTTTGATCCATTCAGCCGGTACGGCGCTAATCACAATAAATGCCAAAGCATAGGGAGGCTCGTCGCTTAGCGACACTGATAGACCTGCCTTATACCCATCCGGCGTCATTGTCTCAAGCGCCGTTTTGCAGCGACCGGTCAAATTGACCATTGGCGCCCCATTTGGTGCCGACAGGGTTTCTGCCTCACGCCAGCCACAGCCTGTTACACCTGAGACGCTAAGCGCCTTATAGACCGCCTCTTTCACCGCAAAACGCTTGGCAAAATAGCTAGCTTGATCGCTGGAGTCTTTGGCGGCGGTTATTTCAGCATCGGAAAAAATGCGTTTGGCAAATTTATCGGGATGCCGATCCATCGCGGCTTGGATACGCCGCGCATCAACAATATCGGTGCCAATTCCAAGGATCATGCGTTTTTCCGGTGGCGATCATCATTGCGGGCAGCATTCATCAATTGGCGCATTTTGACGATCGCGGCCTCTAACCCGCAAAAAACACTCTCACCAATCAAGAAATGGCCAATATTCAATTCTTCCATTTCCGCAATCGCCGCAATCGGCCCTACCGTGTCAAAGCCGAGACCATGACCAGCATGGGTTTCGATGCCAAGGCTGGCGCTATGGCGTGCGGCAAGTTGAATGCGGCTTAATTCGGCTTCACGGCCAGCGACATCATGGCAATAGCGGCCAGTGTGAAGCTCGACAATATCTGCGCCAATCTGCTTTGCCGCGTCAATATCAGCCGGGTTCGCCTCAATGAATAGCGACAGGCGAATGCCCGCTGCCTTCAACGGTGCCAAAATATCGGCAAGCCGGTCTTCCTGCCCGACAACGGACAACCCACCTTCGGTCGTCACTTCGGTGCGGCGTTCGGGAACAATACAAGCGGCGTTTGGTTTTGTTTTCAGGGCGATGGCCACCATTTCACTAGTAGCCGCCATTTCAAAATTCAATGGCACATCAATTGCCTTGCGGATGGCGGCAATATCTTCATCACGGATATGACGGCGATCCTCGCGAAGATGCGCCGTAATACCGTCAGCGCCGGCCTTAATGGCTAATTCTGCGGCGGCAACCGGATCAGGATGTGCCCCGCCCCGTGCATTGCGCAAAGTTGCAACATGATCAATATTCACGCCAAGGCGTAATGGCTTTAAACTTTCTGACAAAATATCCTCATCATTCCCAAATCATATAAATAACCGCATTTAGCGGTTTGGATCAGCCGCCTTTTTGGCACCTGCTGCCCGTTGCGCCACTTTCAATAACCGTTTTGCCCGATGTAGCCGCCAGCCCTTTACCGCCCATACGGTCAGTATGAACGAGCTGACCCATGCAATCGCGCCAAGAACCGTACCACCAATCAGCATTGGCATGAACACTTGCTCAATATCGCGCGATAAATCCGCCCAAGAGATATGTCCAGTAAAGGACAGAAACCGCATGATATTGCCCATGATGGCACCAAGCTCGTCAATCGACAGAACTTGCAGATCAGCCCCATGGCCAAAGGCATGGATAACCCACAAACCAACCTCATAATCAGCAAGCCAGATCAGAATAAAGGTCCATGGATTGCCAAAAAAAGTACCAATCGCCGAGGCCAAAACATTGCCGCGAAACAACATTGCAAGCGCGCCAGCAAGAATGAAATGCAGCCCCAAAAACGGCGTGAAAGACGCAGCAACACCGCTGGCAAAACCGCTAGCAATCGAAGCCGGTGTTCCGGGAAGTCTGATAATCCGCTGAAAAAGATAGGAAAAGAGCCGCCGAAACCCACGCTCTGGCCAGATCACAGCGCGCATTTGTTTTAAAACACTCAATGGTTTACGACGTCGAAACATCTTAGCTACCCATAAATTAGCAAGCCCAAGCCTAGATATTGCTTGTCCGCTCGACACGTTCCACGAAATTATTGGCTTGAAGCACAGCGATAACAGTCCGCATATGCTCAACATCCTTGACCTCAAGATCAAGCTGAAAACTGAAAAAATCAGCATTGCGGTCAGTTAAATGAATATTGGAAATATTGCCACCTTGCTGGCCAATTATGGTGGCAACCGCGGCCAAGGCTCCCGGCTCATTGGACAGAACCGTATTCAAACGCCCCATAACGCGTTTTGGCCCTTCATGTTCCCAGCCAACATCCATCCATAATTCAGGCATATCATTGAAATCAACAAGGGTGGCGCATTCGGCGCGATGCACCGTAACCCCCTTGCCAGTGGTGAAAATGCCGACGATGTCTTCACCCGGCAAAGGATGACAGCAACGCGCCATCGTAATCGCAACTCCCGAGTTAACCCCTTGAATTTTCAATAATGGCTTGCGCGATTTAGACCGGTCACGGTCGGTTTCGCCGGTTGGCCTGACGCGTTTTTTGCTTTTCGCCAAATCGGGAAACATTTTTTCGATCACCAATTCAGGCTGCAAGCGCCCCTCACCGACAAGCGCAAATAGATCTTCCGGTTTCTGCACGCCAAAAATCTGCGGAATCTTTTCCATTGCCCGCTTTTTCAGCGGTTTATTCACTTCTAAAAATGCTTTTTGCAAAATCGATTTACCAACCCGGCTAAATTCAACCGCGCGTTCGGCGCGCACTGCCCGCCTGATGCCCGATTTTGCCCGCCCCGTTTTGACAAAATTTTCCCATTCGGCAAGCGGACGCGCCGTTGCCTTGGTGATGATGTCAATCTGATCACCATTTTCCAGCTCGGTCGCCAATTGGCGGTTTTTGCCATTAATCCGGACGCCGCAACATTTCTGGCCAATTTTGGAATGAACCGCATAGGCAAAATCGACCGCCGTTGCGCCCTTTGGCAAGGCAATCAAATCCCCGCGTGGGGTAAAGCAAAACACCTGATCATGATAAAGATCCATTTTGGTGTGTTCGAGGAATTCTTCGGCGCCAGCCTCTTCATCTAAAATCCAAACTAATTCTTGAATCCATTTGAATTTACGGAGATTATTATCTGACGAAGGATCTTTATAATTCCAATGTGCCGCCACACCATATTCGGCAATTGTATGCATTTCCGGGGTGCGAACCTGAATTTCAATCTTGTGGTTTTCCGGCCCAATAACCCCTGTATGAAGCGATTGATAACCGTTGCGCTTTGGGGTCGAAATGTAATCTTTAAACCGCCCCATCACATTGGGATAGGCCGCATGCAGACTGCCAAGTGCCTGATAGCAATCGGCTGTTGACGGCACCAGAATACGAAATGCCATAATATCTGATAGCTGATCCATGGTGACTTTTTTGCGCTGCATTTTCCGCCAAATTGAATAGGGCGATTTCAACCGTCCACTGACGCTGCATTCAACCCCGCCGCGTTCAACTACATCCTGTAATTCAACGCTAATCATCGGAATGATGATTTCGGACTCGTGAACCATGTAATCCAGTCTTGCGGTGATGGTTTGCGCCATTTCATCCTGCAAAACGCCAAAGGCGGCATTTTCCAGCGCATGCTGCAAATTGGTCACGCCAATCCGTTCGGCAAGTGGCGCATAGATTTCCAGCGTTTCACGGGCAATGCGGGTTCGTTTTTCGGGTTTTGGAATGTGATCAATCGTATTCATATTATGCGTGCGGTCGGCCAGCTTGACCAACAACACCCGAACATCTTCGCTCATTGCCAACAATAATTTGCGGAAATTTTCAGCCTGAAGGCTGTTTTGGCCAGCCTGCAATCCAATCCGGCTAAGTTTTGTGACCCCATCAACCAGCTGGGCAATGCTTGACCCAAAGGCCGCGTCAAGCGCATCAAGTGTTACGTCACAATCTTCGACCGTGTCATGCAACAGCGCCGTAATAACCGTATCAAGGTCAAGCCGCATATCAGCAAGGATATTGGCAACAGCAATCGGATGAATGTAATAGGGCTCGCCAGAGGCGCGGGTCTGGCCGTCATGCGCTTCCATGCCAAATATGAAGGCACGTTTCAGCTTGTCACCGTCGACTGACGGATCATAAGCATGTATTTTGTTAAAGAGTGCGTCCGCTGCTTCAATCATCTCGCTGCCAAGCCGATTAGCCAATTCCAGCCGGCAGATCCCTGAACGGATATCGTGTCGTGCTGGTGCTTTGTCTAATCTTCACCCTGCATTTCAGCCAGGTCAACATCTTCAAAGCCTGATGGCTCTAATTCTTCAGGGCTGGCAATCTGCATGCCGCTGGTTTCGCCTTCATCATCGCTGTAATCGCCAACCATTTCGGACAGATCAACCTCGGCAGCAATCGCCGCATCATCACGGATTTCCTGCTCTTCACGGATCGCGACACGCTGCAACTTTTTGATCAGACCTTCTCCAAGAACGCCAAGATCAACCGTTTCGGCAGCAATTTCACGGAGCGCGATAACCGGGTTTTTATCGTCATCACGATCAATTGTTGGCAAATCGCCTTTCAAAATTCCGCGTGCGCGTTGGCCTGCTGTCAACACAAGGTCAAACCGGTTTGGGATTTTTTCGATGCAATCTTCAACGGTAACGCGTGCCATGAATATCTCCTTGTCCTGATTGATCAAATGGCAAATTCTTCCAAAGAAGACGCCATTTTTCGGCAAAGCCCCACCAGCCAGACTAGCGGGCGTTTACCATTCAACCCTAAAATGCGCAAAAACTATGCGGGGTGTACCCTAAAATCGAGGTCTGAACAAGCAAAAAGCGGCAAACAGACCAGCCAGATTTATCCTGCAAGCCTGATTTGCTGATCGGCGGGAATCATCGCAATCAAATCTTGGATCGCGATGCCGCTCAGCGGATGCACCCAATCGGGGCATAATTCACCAAGCGGCAATAAAACAAAGGCGCGCTCATGCAGCCGAGGATGCGGCAGCGCCAAGTCACTGGCACCACTTACCGTGCCGGCAAAATCAAGCAAATCAAGATCAAGAACCCGCGCCGCGTTGCGTTCTGTTCTGATCCGGCCAAAGCGGCGTTCAATGAGATGTAACGCCGCCAATGTCGATGCAGCATCCAGTTCGGTTGTCGCTTCGGCAACAGCGTTTAGATACCAAGGCTGGTCAGAAATCGGCACGGGCGCAGACTCATACCATCGTGACAGCGCCGACAAATGCACTCCCTCGTCGGCAAGCGCTGATACGGCTGCAACGCAGCCTTCGCGTGGGCTTGCATAGCCATCCGGTGTCAAATTTGCACCAAGTCCGATAAAAAGTCGGGAATTCATGATTTTGTCCATATCCATGCCGTCGATATCACCGGAAGGGGTGGTAGCATAATTTGCCAATATTATCAGCCAAACAAACATGCTGCCGTCGGAAAATCATATTTTGACCCGTCATTTGGTGGCAAATTTTGAAAAAAGCGGCGTTTTAATGCGGTTTCATCTTGAAAAATGCCAATCGGTTCTATTCGATAAAACAATTAAATTAAGTTAAATTTTGTAATTTATATCTTTTGGACATTTGTTATGAGCCCCGAAAAAACAGCACTTTTTATTGATGGATCGAATTTTTATGCCGCAACACGATTGCTAAATATGGATGTCGACTATGCCAAGCTTCATGCCCATTTTAGCCAAAACGCAAATTTGATCCGCGCCTATTACTACACCGCCCTTCCCGAAGATCAGGAATTTTCGCCGCTACGGCCATTGATTGACTGGCTGGATTACAATGGATTTGCCGTTGTCAGCAAATTAACCCGTGAATTCACCGATCCTGAAACCGGCAAAAAACGTACCAAGGGCAATATGGATATGGAACTTGCCCTCGATATGTTGAAACTGGCACCACATATCGATCACGCCATTTTATTTTCGGGCGATGGTGATTTTTGCCGCCTTCTTGAAGATGTGCAGGGCATGGGCGTTCGGGTGTCGGTGGTATCAACGACCAAAACCTCGCCGCCAATGGCAGCCGATTCATTGCGCCGGATGGCCGATATTTTTATCGAGATGGATCATCTTCGCGATCAGATTACGCGGCCATTACGCCAAGCCGAGACTTTACCAGTCTAAATTGATCGAGCCAGTCTAAATTGATCGAGCCCGCCTAAACTGACTGTGCTTGCCGAGAATGATAGGGCAAATGCCTAGCCGTTGCGGCTGCGAAGCAAACGCGCCTTGTCACGGCTCCATGTCCGGTCTTTATCGGCCTGACGCTTGTCTTGCTTTTTGCGCCCTTTGGCTAGGCCAATCTGGATTTTGGCAACACCACGATCATTAAAATACATGGCCAATGGTACTAACGTCATGCCTTCGCGCCGGATCAGGCCAAGCATGCGGTTCCGTTCGCGCACCTTCACCAATAATTCGCGCGGCCGTTTTGGTTCGTGATTCACACGGGCTGGCTCATAAATTGGAATATTGGCATTGAACAGCACAAGACGGCCATTATCCTCACCAGCATAGGACTCGGCGATGCTAGCGCGTCCGCTTCGCAGTGATTTGACCTCACTGCCTTGCAAAATCAGACCAGCTTCGATTTTTTCTTCGATTTGATATTCATGCCGTGCCTTGCGGTTTTCCGCAATTCGTCCGGTAGAGATAGTGCCTTTGGCCATGATATGTCCAATCAAGCTGGCACAGGCGCCAGCAATACCACTAGTTCAGCAGACCTGCACTGCGCAGGGCGGCATCGACGCGGGCTTTGCTTGCCGGTGCAATCTCGCATAGCGGCAAACGCGTTTCGGCACTGCAAATGCCCAGCAATTCAGCAGCATATTTCACCGGGCCCGGGCTTGCTTCGCAAAACATCGAATCATGAAGCGGCATGAGGCGCTCATTAATAGTTTGCGCTGTGGCAATATCGCCAGCGGCCCAAGCGGCATGCATCTCGCTCAATAATTTTGGCGCAATATTTGCCGTGACCGAAATACAGCCATGCCCACCTGCTGCCAGATATGGCAGGGCGGTTGCATCTTCACCCGATAATTGCGCAAA
>Ga0102960_1000039_pt1 | contig 44845 bp, 41 predicted proteins | sample SalPon2_B_H2O_MG_2_FD_84521 | JGI IMG/M metagenome (GOLD analysis project Ga0102960, IMG submission 84521) | Salt pond water microbial communities from South San Francisco under conditions of wetland restoration - Salt Pond MetaG SF2_B_H2O_MG | ecosystem: Environmental > Aquatic > Non-marine...
CCATCATAGGCATTGCGCCGCGCCGATTCTGCATCATCACCAAGCGCGGTCACGGCTAAAACCCGCCCACCAACCGCAATCAAATCGCCATTTTCAGCAAGCGCGGTTCCAGCATGAAACACGTTGCAATCTGGCACCGTTTCAGCGGCGTCAATCGCACGGATCACACTGCCTTTTTCATAGCTTCCCGGATAGCCCTTGCTGGCCATCACGACAGTCACCGCTGCGCGCGGATCCCAGCGCATATCAAAATGATGCAGGCTGGCATTGGTTGTGGCCAGCATCGCGCTGACAATATCGGTTCTTAGTCGAGGCAGGATCACTTGCGCTTCAGGGTCGCCAAAGCGGCAGTTAAATTCAATGACCTGCGGGCCGTCTTCAGTAAGCATAAGACCGACATAAAGCACGCCGCGATAGGGCGTACCTTCGGCTGCCATGCCGCGAACCACGTGCCCGACCACCTCTTGCATCACCTGTTCTTCAAGCGCTTTATCAAGCCGGGGTGCCGGTGAAATGGCGCCCATGCCGCCCGTATTGGGTCCTTGATCATTATCATAGGCGCGTTTGTGATCTTGAGCGGTTGCCATCAAAATTGCCGAATCACCATCAAGAAGTGCGAAAAGTGACGCTTCGGGGCCGCTAATGCGCTGTTCGATCACCAGCCGTTTTCCCGATTCACCAAATTGACCATCAAGCATTGATTTTGCTGCGGCTTTGGCGGTTTCGGCATCATCGGCAACCACCACGCCTTTGCCAGCGGCAAGCCCATCGGCCTTGATCACGCAAAAGCCACCAAGCTGGTCAATATGCTGGCAGGCGGTGGCATAATCGCTAACCGGAAAATAGGCTGGCTGCGGAACATTGTGACGCGCACAAAAGGCGCGGGCAAATTCCTTTGATCCTTCAAGCTGGGCGGCGGCAGCGCTGGGGCCAAAGGCGGCTATGCCAAGGCTGGCAAGCCGGTCAGCCAAGCCATCGACAAGCGGCACTTCAGGGCCAATCACCACCAGATCAGCCGATATTTCAACGGCAAGGGCGCATAGACCATCAAGATCATCCGCTGCCACTGGCCGCATCTCGCCATAGGGCGCCATGCCCGGATTACCGGGGGCAATGACCAAATTGCTGGTTAATGGCGAATCTGCAAGTGACCAGGCAAGCGCATGTTCGCGCCCCCCGCTGCCAATCAGTAAAATATTCATCGAACAATCCTTTGGTGTTGCGGCGTGGCCAATATGGCATAAGATGGGTTCATCATGGAAGAGGGCGATCAGCAAAACAGCGGCGATAACGCGCCCTATCTGACAATTAGCGAGCTCTCACGCGCCGTAAAGACAACGGTTGAGACGGCTTTTGAGTTTGTGCGGGTTCGCGCCGAAATTTCGCGCCCCAATAAAGCCCCGTCAGGCCATCTTTATTTTACCTTGAAAGATGATCGATCCACCCTTGCGGCTGTGTGCTGGAAAACCATGACAGCCAATCTTGCGGTCCAGCCTGAAGAAGGGCTTGAGGTGATCGCGACGGGTCGTCTGACCACCTTTGCCGGTCAGTCGAAATATCAGATCGTTGTTAGCCAGATCGAAATTGCTGGTGAAGGTGCATTGCTGAAACAGCTTGAAGATCGCCGCCGGATGCTGGCGGGTGAAGGCCTGTTTGATCAAGAACGCAAAAAGAAAATTCCGAAAATGCCAACAACCATTGGCGTTGTCACCAGCCCGACAGGCGCGGTTATCCGCGATATTCTGCACCGGCTCCAAGACCGGTTCGGCGTTCATGTGCTGGTTTGGGGAACGCTGGTTCAAGGGCGCGATGCGGCGGCGCAGGTTGCTGCTGCGATTCGTGGTTTCGACGCGATGCCCGAAAATGGCAGCCTGCCGCGCCCCGATGTGTTGATCATCGCGCGCGGTGGTGGGGCATTAGAAGATTTATGGGCGTTTAACGAAGAAATCGTTGTGCGGGCAGTTGCCGAATGCCGTATTCCGGTGATTTCGGCCATCGGCCATGAAACCGATACAACCTTGATTGATTTTGCCGCTGATTTGCGCGCCCCGACACCAACCGCGGCTGCCGAACTTGCCGTTCCGGTTAAAACCGATCTTGCCGCCTATCTAAGCGAGGTGAATGCACGTTTGATGCGGGCAACAGCGCGCAAGCTTGAAAATGCTGGCCAGCAAACAGCGCTGGCGGCACGCGGCCTTGTTGATCCGGCAGATTTGATCCAGCGGCGGGCACAAAGCCTTGATTATGCGCTTGGCGGGCTGTTTCGCGGGCTTGATCAATGGTTGTCGGCGCGCGCCTTGCGGCTATCGGGTCTGGCTGGACGATTGCAGCCGCCGGAAACCAAGCTTGCCGAAGCCGCTGGGCGTTTATCGCAGATTGGCCAGCGTTTTGAACAACAATTCGCCACTGGCCTCGCAAATCGTCAGCAAAGGCTTGATAATATTTCTAAATTGCTTGACGCTAATTCCTTTGAGCGCGTTCTTGATCGCGGCTTTACGCTTGTTACTGATGCTGCTGGTGCGCCCATCAAACGCGCCGCGGCAGCCCCCGATCAGGCCAATGTCATGATCCGGTTTGCCGATGGCACGCGCGGGGCGGTTTTGGATGCTACTACCAGTGCCACTAACAGTGCCAGTGCCAGTGCCAGTGCCAGTGCCAGTGCCAGTGCCAGTGCCAGTGCCGGAGGTATGGCGCAGCCGGTCAAGGCGATCCCAAACCCAGGGCCAAAACCGGTACGAAAACCGGCACGAAAACCAGCAGATGACGACCGGCAGGACAAGCTGTTTTAGCTAGATATTTTTTCCCCAGCGGCGATGCGGCCAGAACCATTGTTCGGGGGTGGTGCGAATCCAGCTTTCGATTTCGTGGTTAATTTCGGAAGCCAAGGCCAGAACCGCCGCATCATCTGCCGTGTCGGGCAAGGTAATTGGCGGTGAAATCGTCACCCGAAACCGGCAGGTACCAAGCCGTTCGGTTCGCATATAAAATAGCGGCACCTGTTTTTTGACGGCGATTTTGATATGGCTGATCGAGGTGCGGGCGGGATGCCCGAAAAAGGGAACCGAAATGCCTTCACGAAGCTGTTGATCAACAAGAAGACACATCATCTGCCCTTTGCGAAGCGCGCTAACCATGCCAAGCGCGGCCTCGCGGCCTTTGCGATAAATATCGCCGCCATAGGTTTCTTGGCGTCGATGCAAAAGGCCCGACAAAAGCGGATTATTCAAAGGCCGGTAAATCGCTGCCACTTTTTTGCCAGTTGTCAAAGCGGCAAAGGGACCAAATTCCCAATTGCCGATATGCGCCCCAATCAAAAAGCCGCCACCTTCAAGCGCCTTTAGATGCTCAAGCCCAACAAATTCAACCCAGCCCTTATCAACAATTGAATTGATATGCGGATATTCGCCAATGACCCGTCCAAGATTACGCCACATTGCGCGTAAAATCCGGTCTTTTTCGGCATCATCAAGATCGGGCATGGCATGGGCGAGATTGCGAAGCGCGCGGCGATGCCACGGCGTCAAAGGTGCCACAATCCCCAAAAGCCCACCCATTGCCGCGCTGGCAAAGCGCACTGGCAGCAATCGGGCAAAATAGAAAAGGCCAAAGCCAAACAATGCTTCAAGCGGCCAGCGAATGATTTGCCGAAACCATTTTTGTAAAATTTGACCCGCCGAAAATGCCATTTTGGTCAGGCTCCTTTTTCGGCAATGGTTGCAATGATGGCATCCACGAGCGCATCCGCAGCGTCAAGATCAAGCGATACCGGCAAAAACCCAATCCGTTCCCGCCATTCGGCAGGCAGGCGAACCCAGTCTTTTTTTGTGGTGACAAGCGCGGCACCAAGGCGGGCTGCATCTTCTTGCAGCCTAACCAAATCGGCCTCGCTATAGGGGTGGTGATCGGCAAATGCCAAGCTGCGAACAAGATTTGCCCCCGCCGCCTTCAAGCTGGTAAAAAACCGGTTTGGGCGGCCAATACCGGCAAAACCCATCACCGGATCGCCGTCAAGCGCGTCGATAATGCTTTGATCAGCCGTCAGATGACCTGCAAAGACAGGCATATGGGGCTGTAGCTTTGATGTGATACCGGTTTCATCATTACCATTGATTATGACAGCGTGAATGGTTTTGATGCCGCTTTGCAAGCCAATGCGAAGCGGGCCTGCGGGAATCAGCCAGCCATTGCCAATGCCAAGATTGCCATCAAACACACCAATGGCAAAATCTTTGGCGATATAGGGATGCTGCAAACCATCATCCATTAAAATTACATCATGATTGCCATTAGCCGCGATCATCGCGGCACCGGCAACCCGATCACGCGCCACCAAAACATCACGGCTTTCGCCAAGCATTAACGCCTCATCACCAACCTCATTTGCGTGGTGAAGACTGGGATCAACCCATAAAGGCCGCTTTGCCGTTCCGCCATAGCCGCGAATTAGAATTGCCGGCTTGTGACCGCGGACTTGCAATTGGTCATATAAAAACGAGGTCACTGGCGTTTTGCCAGTGCCGCCAGCACTAAGATTGCCAATACAGATGATTGGTAATGCCGCCTTTGTTTCATGCGCCAGCGTATTGCGAATGATTGTTGCGCCTGCCCACAAGCCTGCAAATGGCAGCAGCAGCACGGCCAGCAATCCTCGGTTTGTCCAGAAATCAGGCGTTTTTATCATGGTTTCGTCTTGATCATCTGTTGGTCTTGACGGGTTGATTTATTGTTTCTAGCACAATTTTTCGCGCGGCGATGTTAGAGCGTTCATTTGCCGCCATCGCATAGGCTTTTGCCGCGCTGGCAATGCGGCGGCGTGCCGGCTTGTCATTTGCAATGGCGATCACCAGCTTGGCAAGCTTTTGACCGGTTATCGTGGCATCAAGCCCATCATCGGTTTCTGCCACATCAAACACAACCCCCACATCGCGAAGGCCGGCAAATTCGGCGCTATTTTTAAAAATATGCTGGCCGGTGATGATCGGCAAGCCGAAAGCCGCTGGCTCAAGCGGGTTATGCCCGCCTTTCGGCATGAAGGAACCGCCAAGAATAACCAGATCGGCAAGGCTGAACAGGCTGCCCATCTCGCCAAAGCTGTCCATGATGTAAAGGTTATGATCCTTGGACGGAAATTGACCAAGGCTTCGTTGTGGTGCGCTGCTGCTTGCCGCGGCAATCTGGTTGCCCCGATCGGGATGGCGCGGCGCAATGATTGTCAGCCAGCCATCGCCAAGCGCATTGGCAGCGGCGATCATGCTTGCATCTTCGCCATCATGCGTTGAGGCGGCAAGCAAAATTTGCCGTTTGCCAATGGCGGTTTTCAGGCTTTGGCAAAGGGCTGGATCGGCGTCTGCCATCGCGCCAAGTTTGAGTGACCCTAAAACGGTGGTAATATCGGCTGGCGTGCCAAGGCGTTGAAATTGCGCTGCCTGCGCATCATTAACGGCCAAAACCATTTGCGGTGCTGCAAAAACCGCCTTTGCCATTGCTGGCTGTTTCGTCCAGCGGTGAAAGGCGGTGCTGGATAATTGGGATGAGGCAAAAATGACCGGAATTGCCTTGGCTGCGGTTTTCGATATCAAATTGGGCCAGAAGTCAGATTCCATGAAAATGGCCAGTGTCGGGCGGGTGTGCTGTAAAAATTGATCGACAAAATGCGGGTGATCAAGCGGCTGAAACGCATGTGACAGCGCCATGCCATTGGCGCTTTCCCGTTCAACCATCGCCGCGGCACTAACCGTGTTGGTGGTGATCAGAAATCTGGCTTTTGGCAGGGCGCTGGCGAGCGCTTTGGCAAGGCCGATGGCGGCCACGGTTTCGCCAACACTGACCGCATGAATCCAGATTGCACCTTTTATTTTTTGGTCAAGCTGGGGCTGGCCAAACCGGTCATGAAGGCGGCTGGCAATTTCCTTGCCGCGCCATGCACGCACACGCAAAATCAACGGGATAAATGGGCGCAGTAAATGCCAAATCAGATTATATAGGCCAAAGGTCATTGCGGCGGCTCGGTAAAAAGCCGGTCAACCGCATCAGCCTGTGCATTCAGCGCATCTTCAAGCTGCTGACGGGCGGTTTCGAGCTGGTCTTTTGAGATATCATCAAGATAGATCGGATCGCCAATGATAAACCGGCCACGCGCAAACGGTTTTGGAATGATCAGCCGATCCCAGCCGGTGGCGCGCCAGTAACGATCAACTGACCAGCACATTGGCACAATCGGTTTTCCGGCCATTTGGGCAATCGCAACAGGCCCAAGCGCCGATTTGCGGGCCGGGCCGCGCGGCCCATCAGGCGTAATAGCAACAGATTCGCCACGATCAAGAACGCGTTTTAACCCGCGTAATCCCGACAGCGGGTTGCGGTTTGAACTGCCCCAAACCGTTTTTACTCCAAAACAGCCAATCGCATGCGACATCATGCGGCCATCAGGATGCGGTGATTGCAGCGCGTGAAGCGCATAGGCCGAGGGCCAAAGCCACGGCATGGCCATGACCCGTTCATGCCAGAACACCATGATAATGCCATTCTGGCTGGCCATGAATTGATCGGATTTTCCCTGATCAACCGTCCGCCAGCGAACAGTGACCATTAAAAGCGCGATGATGCTGCCAATTGTCCAGCCAACAAGGGCATTGCCAAATGGCGATCGTATCAATTTTTTTATCATGCGCCCGAAACTGCTTTGGAGTTAAATCATCTGCATCCGAACCCTAGCATGTAAGAAGGTAATTGCGGAATGGGCAGATGCAAAAATACCTGATCAATTATGCATTGGCGCGCTTTTTTGCAAATATGCCAGCCAAACTGCGATCAATGCTTTTGGATTGGGTGGCAAATTGCTACAGTTGGCCGGCGGTGAATGTGCCGTGTCGCCGTCATGGCCTGATGCAAACGGGCATTGGTCATTGAAATAGATATCGGCCTTTTTTTGATAGGATTGTCGGCTTGACCGAAACGAAACGCCCAAAACAGGTCAATCGTGACATCATAAGACGGATTTGGCAGGGCTGGATTGCTGGCTATCTGCCACGGCTTATCACGGCGCTTTTGCTGATGATTGTCGTGGCGGCAAGCGCGTCAGCCTACCCGCTTTTAACAAAATATATTTTCAATGGGCTTGCCGATGGCAGAGCGGATGAAATCATCTGGCTTGCGCCGCCGGTGATTATTCTGTTTGCGCTTGTCAAAGGCACGGCGTTATTTGCACAAACGGTTATGGTGAATGCGCTTGCGCTTCGGGTGAGTACCGATTTGCAAAAAGATATGGCAAAAACCCTGATCGAGGCCGACCTTCAAACCATCACCCGTGAACCGGCAGGGGTGTTCATGTCGCGCATCATGAATGATTTGAATCTGGTTCGTGAAGCCTTGGTTAGATTGGCCAATAATCTGGTTCGTGACAGTTTGACCATTTTGGTTCTGGTTGGCGCGATGATCTGGCTTGATTGGCTGATGGCGCTTGTCGTGATTGGTGTCTATCCGCTGGCAATGGGGCCGATCATCAAGATTGGCAACCGCCAGCGCAAAGCCTCGGGAAATCTGCAAACCCATATGGAAAGCGTGACCGCGCTTCTTGCCGAGACCTTGCAAGGGGCGCGAATGGTCAAGGCCTATCAGCGTGAAGATGCTGAAACATCGCGAACGCATCAGGCTTTTGATGGGCTATATGGACGGCTTGTCGGGCTATTAACGGGTCGTGCCAAGATTGATCCGATCTTGGAAGTGGTCGGCGGGATTGCCGTTGGCGGTGTTGTTGCGCTTGCCAGTTGGCGCGTTGCCAATGGCGATATGCAGGTTGGTGATGTGATTGCCTTTATCACAACGCTTATTTTGCTGGTGCAGCCGGTGCGCGCCATTGGCACCTTGAATGCGGTCACCCAAGAAGGGCTTGCCGCTTGTGAGCGTATTTTGGCGCTGTTGGATACGCCGCGCATGATTACTGATCGGCAAAATGCGCCGGTGCTGGCGGTGAAACAGGGACAGATTGCCTATGATAATGTTGGATTTGCCTATGGTGATGGCGGTGCAGCAGCGCTTGCGGGGATCAGCTTTACCGCCAAGGCAGGCCAGACCATCGCCTTGGTCGGTCCTAGCGGTGCTGGCAAAACCACGGTGATTAACCTGCTTCCGCGCTTTTTTGAGGCGAGCAGTGGGATAATCACCATTGATGGCCAGCCAATCAGTGATGTGCAGATTGCCAGCCTTCGCCGTGCCATATCACTTGTTAGTCAGGAATCGGTGTTATTTGATGATACGATTGCGGCCAATATTGGCTTTGGTCGCGAGGGGGCTAGCCGCGAAGATATCGAGGCAGCAGCGCGGGATGCGGCGGCTGATGATTTTATCCGCGCGCTTCCCGATGGCTATGACACAATCGTTGGTGCAATGGGAAACCGGCTTTCAGGCGGGCAACGCCAGCGCATTGCCATTGCCCGGGCGATGTTAAAAGATGCGCCGATTCTGCTGCTTGACGAGGCCACCGCTGCGCTTGATGCCGAATCCGAACAACAGGTTCAAACCGCGCTTCAAACATTGCAGGCCGGACGCACAACGCTTGTTGTCGCGCATCGTTTGGCAACAGTGCGCAATGCCGATTTGATTTTGGTGATGGAATCGGGGCGCATTACCGAACAGGGAACGCATGATGCGCTGATGGCCAAAAACGGCCTTTATACAAGGCTATGCCAATTGCAGTTCCTTGATGATGAAAAGGCCGGCTAGATTGGCGCAAGCCAACGATATTGGCGCGGTCTAACGAAACTGGCCTATTCGCGGCGAAGAATTGTGTCGGTAAGTCTGACAGCCCAGCCTTGTGCCATAAAATTTGCTGCTAAAGCGTCAGGATCATAAACATTTTCAACCCAGTCGAAAAACGCCATGCCTTGGTCTTCATAGGGGATATAAGCCGCAAAAAACGCATCAAGAAGACCGGTTTTTGCCGCTTTGACATGGCCGTATTTCCACGCAAGCTGAGCCATTGCAACGCGTGCGGGTTGTTTTTTGGCAATCAACAGATAAAGTGCCGACATTAACCCAGCGCGATCAGCGCCCGATTTGCAATGCATCAATGCTGGTGTTTTGATCGCGGCAAAAAGATCACGCGCTTCATACAGCATTTCTTTTGACGGTGCGGCGCGTGACCGTGCGGTGAAATCAAGAAGGGTAATGCCAGCCTTGGCACAGGCCTCGGCTTCAAGCTGCCAGCCGCCATCTTGGCGTGGCCCGCGCAGATTGATAATGGTTTCGATGCCGTTTTGACCCAATGCGGCAATGCGCGATGGTCCGGGTTGATTGCTTCGCCATAGATCATCGCTCACAAGATGCTGGTTATGCCAACAAAGACGCAAGAAACCATGATCCTTAAAGATCAGGTCTAGCCAATCGGCGACCCCGCGCCGTTTCCCGGGCGGGGCGGCCCATTTCATGATCCGGCGACCATCATGCTGTCAAGGCGAAGTGATGGTGATGCGACACTGTCACGAAGATCAATGTCATTTGCTGCGGTCATCTGCATAAACATTTCGGCCAGATTACCGGCAATTGTGGCTTCGGTGATCGGATGGGTGATCTGGCCTTTGGAAATCCAGAATCCACCCGCACCACGGCTGTAATCGCCGGTGATCATATCAACCGAACTGCCAATCATTTCGGTAATCAAAAAGCCCTCGTCAATCTCGGCAATCAGCGCATCACGGCTGATGGTCGAATTTTCGATGTAAAAATTACTGGCACCGGGTGATGGGGCGCTGCCAAGGCCGCGCCGCGCATTGCCGGTTGGTGTCATTTCCAGTTTGGCCGCCGAAGCAAGGTCAAGAAACCAGCCGGTTAACACGCCGTCATCAACCATAACGCGCCGTTGAACCGCCAGCCCCTCGCCATCAAACAGGCGCGAGCCAAGCCCACGCGACCGCAATGGGTCGTCAACAAAACAAAGCCCTTTGCTGGTAACCTGTTTGCCAAGGCTGTCTTTTAGAAAGCTTGTGCCGCGCGAAATTGATGCGCCATTGATTGCACCAGCCATTGTGCGAACAAGCGATGCGGCGACCCGCCGGTCATAGATTACTGGAAATTTGCCAGTTTTGGGCTTTTGGGCACCAAGTCTTGCCAATGTTCGGCTTGCTGCATTATTCCCAACTTCTTCGGCTGGCTGCAAATCGCTTTCATAAACGGCAGCGCTGTAATCATAATCGCGTTCCATATGCCCGTCTTGTTCGGCAATGACCACGGTTGATACGCCATGCGATGATCGTTTGTAACCGGCAAGAAAGCCGTTTGATGTGCCAATCAGAACATCGACAATGCTATGGCCGGCATCGGCACCATCCGATGTTTTGATGCCTTTATGTGACAAGGCGGCATCTTCGGCGCGTGCGGCTCTTTCGCGAAGGCGTTCGCTATCTGGCATGGTTTCGTCAAACATATCCAGATCGGGAATGGATTTGGCGATTTCGGCATCGGTGGCAAGCCGTACATACGGATCTTCGGGTGCCAGTTTGGCCATAGCCACAGCGCGTTCGGCCAGATTTTTGATATTTTCTGGATCGAGCTGGCTTGTTGAGATTGACGCGGTTCGCTGGCCGATAAAGACGCGCAATCCGATATCGAAATCTTCGGATCGTTCGCTGGCTTCGACCTTGCCAAGCCGCAGGCTGATGCTATTGCTTTGACCGCGGGCCAGCATTGCGTCGGCGCCATCGGCTCCGGCAGTTTGGGCGGCATCGAGCAATTGGGCGATAAGGTTTTGATGATTTGTGTCCATATATTATCTGATACCCTGCGCCATCACATAATTCAACCGCTTGTCGTCCTGCTTGATTAGGTTTATGAATGCGTCATGGAATTTAAAGTCTTTATTGATGGTGAGGCGGGGACAACCGGCCTGAAAGTCGCAGAACGTCTGCAAGCGCATCCGCATGTCCAAATTTTGCGGGTTGATGAGGCCGAACGCAAAAATGCTGTTGCGCGTGCCGACATGATGGCGGCAAGCGATCTGACCATTCTGTGCCTTCCCGACGAGGCCGCTATTGAGGCGGTCATGTTGGCGCAAGCATCACAAACACGGCTGATTGACGCATCTTCGGCGCACCGGATCGACCCTGATTGGGTTTACGGATTTGCCGAATTACAGCCCGGTCAACGTGACGCCATTGCCAATGGGAAATTGATCACCAATCCGGGTTGTTATCCAACCGGCTTTCTGGCCTTGGCGCGACCATTGATTGCCAGCGGTCTATTGGCTGATACGGCACTTGTCTGTGCGCCAGCGGTCAGCGGCTATAGCGGTGGCGGTAAGGCGATGATCGCAAAGCATGATGCCGGTGATCTTCATCCCGCCTTTAGTTATGGCACGAATTTACAGCATAAGCATCTTGGCGAAATGACACTTTATTCCGGCTTGAAAACGCCGCCTATTTTCATGCCATCGGTTGGCGATTTCTATGCTGGTATGCTTGTTCATTTGCCGCTTCATGCCGATCAAATTGAAGGATCTGCCACCGCGGCAATGATCTATGATTGTCTTGCCGATTGGTATGATGGATCGGCTTTGGTGCGTATGGGGGCGGCGGCTGCCAACCATGCCGATGTGCCGCCAATGCTTGCTGCCGATGCGCTTGCTGGGCGCAATGATATGGAATTATTCGTGTTTAGTGATGCCACTGAACAGCGTTTCTGGTTAACCGCACGGCTGGATAATCTTGGCAAAGGCGCGTCTGGTGCTGCGGTGCAGAACATGAATATTGCCCTTGGCCTTGATGATCATTTCGGGCTCAGCTAACCAGTCGCGGCCGGTCAGGCCAAGCTGTTGTTCGAATGGCCAGCGTTTCATTATTTTAGGGTAGGGCGAATCAAGATGCGGTTTCATGGTGGCGATGATCTTGTGAAAATTGCCGATTCTGCTTCCTATCTTACGCCAATCAGCGAAATTGATCGCGCCCGCAAATATCCCTATCACGCCCCATCGGGCGGCTTTGTTCTATCAAATGGCGATTTGTTTCATCTTGATGAATCGCATCTAAGCCATGACAGCAAAGATGGGATTCTGGCTGGCCGGACGGCGGTTTTATCGGTTGGGTCCAATCGGGCGCCGGTGCAATTGCTGCGGAAATTTGGCGTGCGTGCCACAGTGCCGGTAACGCCAGCAAGATTGCATGATTGTGATATCGTCCATGCGGCGATTTTGGGCTATTACGCAGCGGTGCCTTGTACGGCTTTTCCATCATCAGGCACTATTGTGCAGCTGAATGTTGCATGGCTTGATGATGATCAATTGATCCAGATGCACCGAACCGAAGGCATTGGTGTTGCCTATGATTTTGTTGAAATGCAAACCGTCGAACATCAATTCAAATTGCCAATTACGCCGGTATTCGGCTATGCGGCGCGCGCTGGTGTTCTGGATTGTGGTGATGGCATGCCTGCCGGTCTGGCGGCGATTCCGGTCGAGGGGCGGCAATTTGCAACGCTGACCCAAGATCAGGCAGCCACCAAATTACGCCAGCTTGCCAAGGTTGATGACGATCGGACAATGCCGCAATTCATCGCCGAAATGCAGGCAGATAAAGCGGCGCGTGATGCGATTATTGACCGGTTGCGCCCCTTTGCCATCCAGCCGCAAAATCCGCCATGGCAATTGCAGGTGGTTCAGATTGACGGCATTGACGCCTATTTATGACAGCCTGAACAAGCTTGGTTAGATGGCAAGCAGCCGATCAAGCACCAATCCGGCGACAAGCAAAAGACCGGCATTACGATTTGATTTGAAAAGTGCCAGTGCCAAAACGGCATCATCACTTTGAAGCCGCCAAATTTGATGGCCAAGATGAACAGCCATGCCAGCAAGGCCAAACCAGGCGGCGACAAACGGTTGATGATCAAATCCCAGTAACCCAGTCGCAATCAAACCAATTGCCAGACAATAGGCGCTTGCGACCCCAGCTTTGATATTATGGGCAAAGGCAAGGGCGGATGATTTGACCCCGACAATGCGGTCATCTTGCATGTCTTGAATGGCGTAAATCGTGTCATAGCCGAAAACCCATGCGGCACAGCCTGCATAAATCAGCATGATTGATTGATCGGGAAGGGTGCCAGTCACGGCAACCCAGCCAAGAAATACCCCCCAAGAGAATGTGAGTCCAAGCACAAATTGCGGAAACCAAGTCACACGCTTGGCAAGCGGATACAAAACCACAAGAGGCGCGGCGGCAAGGCCAACATAAATCGCCAGAACCGGCAGTTGAAATAGGATAAACAGGCCAATCAGCCCAAGCATTAACAAGAACAGGCCTGCCTGCAGCATCGAGATGGTGCCATCGGCAAGTGGCCGCGCGCTGGTGCGGGCAACGCGCTGGTCAAGCCGGCGATCCCACATGTCATTAATGATGCATCCCGCAGCGCGCGTGGCAATGGCACCAACCAGAAACAGCATCATGATCCAAACCATTGCACCAAGGCTTGGTGCGCCAAGCGCAATCGACCACCAGCCCGGAAGCAAAAGCAACCACCAGCCAATTGGCCGGTCAAGTCGTGCCAGATAAATGAAGGGATGCCATGAAGCGGGTAGCCAATGCCACCAGCCGCGCGACTGGATATCCGTATGGGGTGAAGGGGTGCCAATAGTCATGCGGTTAGTCATTAGCGAAAAAAGCGGTAAAAAGCAAAAATGTTTCACGCCAAGACTGCTTGTCAGGTTTCATAATGAACAGTACATATCAAGAGATGGAACAAACAGATATCAAAGCGCGTCTTTATATTGACGCGCCGCTTGCCGCAGGTGCCGTTATCGCGCTGCCATCCGATCAGATGCATTATTTGCTTCATGTGCTTCGTTTGAATCTTGGCGCGGCGATTGGTGTTTTTAATGGTGTTGATGGTGAGTTTAACGCGTCAATTTCTGCAATGGCGAAAAAACAATGTTCGATCACCATCGCCGATCAGCGTCGCCAGCAGATATATTGCCGTGATTTATGGTTGCTATTCGCGCCGGTGAAAAAAGCCCGCCTTGATTTCATTGCACAAAAAGCCAGCGAATTGGGCGTGCGGGTGATCTGGCCGGTCAAAACCGATTATTGCCAAATTAGCCGGGTCAATGATGACCGGCTGGCGGCGAATGCGATTGAAGCTGCCGAACAGACCGAACGTCTGGATATTGCCGAAATCAGATCTTTTGATCCATTACATGACGTTCTTGCCGCCTGTGACGATGATCGTCTTTTGATTTGGTGTGATGAGGCGAGTGCCGGGCATCCAGCCTTGAATATCACCACCGCGCTTGCCGCCGCGCCACCGCATGACAAGGCGGCTATTTTAATCGGGCCAGAAGGCGGGTTTTCACCGGCCGAGAGACACTATTTGCAGACAAGAATTAATTGTTTGAAAATTTCCCTAGGGCCGCGCATATTGCGCGCTGATACCGCCGCCATTTCGGCACTTTCCTGTTACCAGTCAATTTGCGGAGATTGGCAAAGCTAGCCATTTAATCTGGCTGAAACCGGCTTGGGTGATTTGTGTCATCATGGCCTGAATGCAAAGGGCAAACCGCATGGGTAATCATAGCACGATCATTAAAGATGTCGGACAGCTTGTGGAATGGCTAGCCAAAGGTGAAAAACCGGCTGTTGATTGGCGCATTGGAACCGAACATGAAAAATTTCTGTTTCATCGTGATAGTTTGCGGCCTGTTGCCTATGACGGCGATAGCGGCGTTGAGGCAATGCTCCATGCGCTTTGCAAGGTGATTGGCGACAATGCAACACCGATCATTGAAAAAGGCAAAATCATTGGCCTGAAAGATGGTGATGGCGGGTCGGTATCGCTTGAACCTGGTGGGCAATTGGAATTATCGGGTGCGCCTTTGTTGAACCTGCACCAGACCTGTGCCGAAACCGGCCGCCATTTGCGCCATATGCGGGCAGTGTCATCGGCGCTTGGGGTCGGGATGCTTGGCATTGGCTTTCAGCCAAAATGGCGCCGTGACGATATTTCATGGATGCCAAAAGGCCGCTATCGGATCATGCGAAACCATATGCCAAAGGTCGGCACAATGGGGCTTGATATGATGCTGCGCTCTTGTACAGTTCAGGTAAATCTTGATTATGCAGACGAAGCCGACATGCGGCGGAAATTCCGCACATCGCTTGCCCTGCAACCAATCGCAACAGCCCTTTTTGCCAATTCGCCTTTTAAAGATGGCAAGCCGTCTGGCTGGTTATCGGGGCGTGCGCATGTTTGGACCGATACGGATAATGCAAGATGCGGCGTGCCGGCATGTGTTTTTGACCCGCATTTTGGCTATGAACAATGGATTGATTATATTCTTGATGTGCCGATGTATTTTCTGCATCGCGGCGAAGATTATGTCGATGTTGCCGGAAAATCTTTCCGCGATTATCTGGCGGGAACGCTTGCCGGTTTTGAGGGCGAGCCGCCGCAAATGGCCGATTTTGAAGATCATATTACCACTGCCTTTCCCGAAGTGCGGTTAAAGCAATATCTTGAAATGCGCGGTGCTGATAGCGGGTCTTGGGCCAATATTTGCGCGCTTCCGGCCTATTGGGTTGGGCTGTTATATTGTGATGAGGCGCTGGCTGAGGCCGAAGATCTGGTTCGTGATATCAACGCTGATGATGTTATGGCGGCACGGCTATCGGTGGCGAAAGACGGGCTTCGGGGCAAGCTTGGGGCGCATGATGTTGCCACCCTTGCCAAAAAGACCATTGATATTGCCTCAAAGGGGCTTCGTAATCGCGGAATTTTTGATGATGGCGGTGATGATGAAAGCGGGTTCTTGCAGCCATTGCGCAAAGTGATTGCAACGCAAAAGACACCAGCCGAAGTGATGCTCGATCTCTATCATGGTGATTGGGCAGAAGATATTGATCAGGTTTTCACGTCAAACCAATATTAACAGCATTGGCATTGCCGCCAGATTTGGCTGTGCCGCGCCATAAGGATTGTTGAATTATGCCTGTCTTGCTGCTTGTGGTGTTTATAAATTTTGTCGGCATTGGCGCGCTGATCCCGGTACTGCCCTATACGGTGATTGAAACGCTTGGCCTATCGGCAACGGTGATGACGCTGCTGCTGGCGTCATTCGCCTTTGCGATGTTTTTATCAAACCCGCTTCTTGGTCGTTTGTCCGATTATATCGGCAGGCGGCCAGTGCTGATTGTCAGCCTTGGGGTTAATGTGTTGGCGCATATCTGGTTTGCCTTTTCCAGCGATATTGTGCAGATGTTTGCCGCGCGGATTCTGGCGGGTCTTGCGGCGGGCAATACGGGCGTGATTCAGGCGATGATTGCCGATCGTGTCGCGGCCAAGGATCGGGCGCGCTATATGGGGCTTTTTGGCGCGGCGATTGGAACCGGATTCGTGGCCGGACCAGCGCTTGGCGGCTTGTTTAGTGGCCTTGGTGATGGCCCGCTTCATCAGGCACCGTTTTTGCTGGCTGCCGGTTTTGGCATCATCGCCTTGGTTTTGTCGATGCGGCTGCGTGAAAGCGCGGCAAAGGCACCTGCTGAAAAAGCACCGCCAGCGCCATTGGGCGTCCGCATCATGACGGTTTTGCGAAGCGAGCTTGCGCTTTATGCGCTGGCCTTTTTCTGTTTGAACCTGTCCTTCGCGCAGGTCGAGGCAAGCTATATCTTGCTGCTTCGTGATTACCTTGGCTTTGGCGCAACGCAAACTGGCTGGCTATTTACCTATATCGGCGTCTGTATCGTTCTGGTGCAGGCCGGATTGATCAATATTGCGGTAAAATGGTTTGGCGAGGTTGGCACGGTTGGGTTTGGTGCCAGCATGCTGGTATTTGGACAGATCATCACGGCGTTATTGTCGGTCGGGTTTTTGATTGGTGATGCCTATCCGCTGGCACAAATCGTTTTAACGACAACCGCTGTTTGTTTTGGTTTTGGCTTTAGCAATCCGGCATTGTCGGCAGCGGCCAGCAATGCGGCTGGCAAAACAACAATGGGCGGTGCGCTTGGCACGGTTCAGGGCTTTGCCTCGCTAGGGCAGGTGGCTGGACTGGTTCTGGCCGGCCCCTTATACCAGCTTGGCGGATCGCATTATCCTTTTGGCTTTGGTGCCTGTATCACATTTATTTTGCTGATTGTTGTAATCGTGCTGAAACGACGTCCAACCATAAAGGCCGCCTAGCCAAAGCTTGTTGATAGGTTACGGTCTTCAGGAAACGTGAAAGCCTTGCGTGCTAATGGCTAGGCCGCTTCGGTGCCGCCAACCGTGACCCCGCCCATTTTGACGGTCGGCTGGCCGACGCCAACCGGAACGCTTTGTCCAGCCTTGCCGCAGGTGCCGATACCGCTATCAAGCTTGGTATCATTGCCAATCATGGTGATTTTCGACATGGCGTCAGGGCCATTGCCAATCAGCGTTGCGCCTTTTACCGGTGCGCCAATCTTGCCATTTTCAACAAGATAGGCTTCGGCCGCCGAAAAGACGAATTTGCCAGATGTGATATCCACCTGACCGCCACCAAAATTCACCGCATAAATGCCTTTTTTCATCGAGGCAACAATCTCTTGCGGGTCGGCATCGCCATTTTCCATATAGGTGTTGGTCATGCGTGGCATTGGGGCATGGGCATAGGATTCGCGCCGTCCATTGCCGGTGGCGTCAACGCCCATTAACCGCGCATTCTGCCGATCCTGCATATAGCCTTTCAAAATGCCATCTTCGATCAAGACATTCCGACGGCTTGGTGTGCCTTCATCATCAACCGTAATCGAGCCGCGGCGATCGGCAATCGTGCCATCGTCAATGACGGTAACGCCTTTGGCCGCCACTTGCTGGCCAACACGGCCACTAAACACGGATGTGCCTTTCCGGTTGAAATCGCCTTCAAGCCCATGACCAACTGCCTCATGGAGCATGACACCGGGCCAGCCAGCACCAAGAACGACTTCCATTTCGCCAGCGGGTGTTGGCACTGATTGCAAATTCAAAATGGCAATCCGCAGCGCCTCATCAACCTGTGACTGCCAGCTTTCCGGGCTAAGCCACTGATCAAGCATCACTCGGCCGCCAGCTCCAGCACCGCCCGATTCCATACGTCCATTCTGTTCAACAGCAACCCAGATATTGATTCGCACCAAAGGCCGAATATCGGCAACGCGAATGCCATCGGCACGCATGATCTGCACCGCCTGCCATGATCCGGTCAGACTGGCGCTAACCTGTTTCACCCGCGAATCCGAATCGCGAGCATAAGCGTCCATTTCCTGCAAAAGTTTGATCTTGGTATCGAATGAGGTGGCGTTTAATGGATTTTGATCCGAATAAAGTGGGCTGTTCGCCCCCGCGCTTGGGGCCAATGCAGCATTGCCACTATAGCCCTTGGTTACTGCCGACACGCTGTCGGCCGCGCGTTGCAATGCCGCTTCGGATAATTCACCAGCATGGGCATAACCATGCGCCTCGCCAGCGACAGCACGAAGGCCAAACCCGCTTGATTGGTCGTAACTTGCTGTTTTTAGACGACCATCGTCAAAGGCCAGCATTTCGGCATGGCGCATTTCAAGAAATAATTCACCATCATCGCCGCCGGCAAGCGCGTCGCGCACGATTTTGCTGGTGCGCTCGAGATCGAGATTGGTACGGGTGAAAAAAAGTTCGTCGGTTTGCTGAAGCAGATCCATGATCCATCCTGACAAGACAGGTTAAAATTAAAAATGCGCCACATGTATCCAATCTGACGACTTTATGATGATGGGCGTGTTTGCCATGAAATTCAAGGCTTGTGGCCGCGCTCATTTGGGGGGAGATCGACGACAAGCCGGATTTTCCATCCAAAAAAAAGAAAAAAGTAAAAAATATAGCGACAGGCTGCCGCATGGGGCTTTTCTATTCAGCCCAAACAGTCTAAACAAATTCGGCTTGGTGGGATGGTCTGTCGCCTATGCCACCTAAAGGGATTATTTTGAACGGCAGATGACGAATTTTGGGAGAGGAATCCATGCCAATCTTGGCCAAATTCAATGCGCATTTCGCGCAGTTTCTTTCGGGACGCAAGGCAGCCAACCTCGCCGGTGTTTTGTTTGGTAGTGTTGTTCTGGCGCTGACCGCAACAGGGGCAGCGCATGCCGCCGCGCCTGTGCCGTGGCAGATGGATCTACAACCGCCAGCCGGATCACTAGCCGAAATGGCAACCGATCTGCATAATTTGCTGTTGGTTGTGATTACGCTGATCTCGCTTTTCGTTCTTGGATTGCTGATTTATGTTGGTGTCCGGTTCCGTGCAAGCCGCAACCCGAATCCGTCGAAGACATCGCATCATACAGTGATCGAAATTTTGTGGACGGTTATTCCGGTGCTGATTCTTGTTGGCATTGCGGTTCCGTCATTCCGTCTTCTGTATTACATGGATCGCACCAACGAAACCGACATGGTGATCAAGGTTACCGGCAATCAGTGGTATTGGAACTACACCTACCCTGATGAAGGCATCAGCTTTGACAGCTATATGGTTGATGAGGCCGACCTAAAGCCGGACCAGCCACGTTTGTTGACCGTGGATTACCCAATGGTTGTGCCTGAAGGCACGCGCATCAAATTGCTGATCACCGGTAATGACGTGATGCATTCATTCTTTGTGCCATCACTTGCTGTGCAGATTTATGCCTTTATTGGCCGCACCAATGAGGCATGGATTGACGTGCCTGTTGGCGGTCAGACCTATTATGGCCAGTGCAACCAGATTTGCGGCGTAAACCACGCCTATATGCCAATCGAGGTCAAAGCATTGCCAAAAGCTGAATATGCAGCTTGGCTGGCTCAGGCGAAAGAAGAATTTGCATCGAACGACATCGTTCCCGTGCAACCAGAAGTTACTTTGGCGTCAGCCAAATAATTAAGCGAAGAGGATTTTACAATGAGTGCTCAAGCCCACGCTGATCACGGCGCCCCTTCAAGTTTTGTGCGTCGCTGGCTCTATTCAACGAACCACAAAGATATTGGTACCATGTATTTGGTCTTCGCCATTCTGGCGGCCTTTATCGGCGGTGGTCTGTCTATCTATATGCGTATGGAACTTATGAATCCTGGCGTTCAATATATGGATAGCGGTCATGTTTGGAACGTATTCACCACCGCCCATGGTCTGATCATGGTGTTTTTTGTGGTGATGCCGGGCCTGATTGGCGGATTTGGTAACTGGTTCGTGCCGATTATGATTGGCGCACCCGATATGGCCTTTCCGCGGATGAACAACATCAGCTTCTGGTTATTGCCACCAGCCTTTATCCTGCTGCTTTTGTCAGCGGTGATGGATGGTGGTGCCGGTGTTGGCTGGACAATCTATCCGCCATTGTCATCAACAGCTGGTACGCCTGGCATGTCGATGGATCTGGCGATCTTCTCGCTTCACCTTGCTGGTGTTTCATCGATCCTTGGTGCTGCTAACTTTATCACCACGATCTTTAACATGCGTACCCCGGGCATGACATTGCACAAAATGCCATTGTTTGCATGGGCCATGTTGATCACTGCGTTTTTGCTATTGCTTGCGGTTCCGGTTTTGGCTGGTGCGATCACCATGCTGTTGACCGACCGTAATTTTGGCACAACCTTCTTTATTCCAGAAGGCGGCGGTGACCCGATCTTGTTCCTGCATCTGTTCTGGTTCTTTGGCCATCCCGAAGTTTACATCATGATTCTGCCGGCCTTTGGCATTGTCAGCCACATCATTTCGACCTTTTCGAAAAAGCCGGTATTTGGCTATCTTGGAATGGCCTATGCGATGGTGGCAATTGGTGTCGTCGGTTTTGTGGTCTGGGCGCATCATATGTATACGGTCGGCCTTAGCGTCGATACGCGGGCCTATTTCACCGCAGCGACAATGGTTATTGCCGTACCAACTGGCGTAAAAATCTTTTCATGGATTGCCACCATGTGGGGCGGTTCAATTACCTTCCGCGTTCCAATGTTGTGGGCGATTGGCTTTATCTTCTTGTTCACCGTTGGTGGTGTAACCGGTGTAGTTTTGTCAAATGCCGGCTTGGATGTGGTTTTGCATAACACCTATTATGTGATTGCCCATTTCCATTATGTGCTGTCACTTGGTGCGGTGTTTGGCTTGTTTGCCGGTTTCTATTACTGGTTCTCAAAAATGACCGGTTACGAATATTCTGAAGGTCTTGCCAAGCTGCATTTCTACGTCACCTTTATCGGCGTGAATTTGACCTTCTTCCCGATGCACTTCCTTGGTCTTGCCGGTATGCCGCGTCGTTATATCGACTATCCAGATGCGTTTGCTGGCTGGAACATGGTTGCGTCAATCGGATCTTACATTGGTGCTGCTGGTGCGATCTTGTTCTTGGTCGTGATCATCGAGGCCTTTGTTGCCAAGCGTCGTGCCGAAGCCAATCCATATGGCGAAGGCGCAACCACGCTGGAATGGCAGGTCGCATCTCCACCGCCTTATCACACCTTTGACGAATTGCCGAAGGTCAAGTAAGGCAGGGCAATAGCCCGAATTTGAAAGGCATTTTGATGGCAGTTACATCAAATCAGCATTTGATCAGCGACACCGACGGCTTGTTTGAGCCGTCGGTTGCCGATTTTTGGTCGCTGCTGAAACCACGGGTCATGAGTCTGGTAATTTTTACCGGCTTTGCGGGCATGTATGTTGCGCCTGGTGCGATGCATCCGTTGGTGTTTGCGATCTCGCTTTTTGCCATTGCTGCGGGGGCTGGTGCCTCGGGAGCGATCAATCAATGGTATGACCGCGATATTGACGCGGTCATGACCCGCACCAAAACGCGCCCGATCCCTGCCGGTGTTATGGCACCCGCCGAAGCCCTGACAATGGGTTTGGTGATTTCGGCGCTTTCGGTTCTGCTTCTTGGTCTTGCTGCCAACTGGCTTGCCGCCGGTTTGCTTGCTTTTACCATTTTCTTTTATGCTGTTGTCTATACTGTCTGGTTAAAGCGCAGCACGCCGCAAAATATCGTTATTGGCGGGGCTGCTGGTGCCTTGCCGCCAGTCATCGGCTGGGCCGCGGTTACCGGCAGTTTGTCAATCGAGCCGTTGCTGCTTTTTGCGATCATCTTTATGTGGACGCCGCCGCATTTCTGGGCTTTGGCGTTGGTAAAGAATGACGATTACAAGGCCGCCAATATCCCAATGTTGCCAGTTGTCGCTGGATCGCTTGAGACGCGCCGGCAGATTGTGATCTATGCTGTTTTGTTGGCACCGCTTGCGGTTGTGCCATCATTTATTGGCATGGCGTCGGTTGGCTATGGCGTTATTGCCGCGCTTGCTGGCTTGCTGTTTGTGGCGATGAGCCTGCAGCTTTTCAAAACTGGCGATCATAAACATGCGATGCGGCTGTTTGCCTATTCAATCATGTATTTATTCCTGCTGTTTTTGGGGCTGGTCATTGACCATGCGGTTCTTGGCTATTTGGCGGGGGCTGCCTAATGGAGCGTCGTCGTCAGCCAAAGACCGGAGCCGAAATGCAGCAGATGCGTAAAAAGCGTAATCTGGCGTTGGTTGGGGTAATTGCCGGACTGGTTGTATTGTTTTACGTCCTGACCTTGGTCAAGATTGGCGGGGCGACATGATTGCGTCCGGCAACAATATTTCGCCGAATGGCAACCGCCGCACCTTGGCCATTCTTGGTGCTTTGGTGTTTGGCATGGTTGGGTTATCTTATGCATCGGTTCCGCTTTATGAATTGTTCTGCAAAGTCACTGGCTATGGTGGCACAACGCAGGTCGCCGACAGCGGGTCTAACCAGATTGTCATGGGGCATCCGGTTGATGTGCGGTTTGATGCCAATGTGAATCCGGCGCTAAATTGGCAATTTGTTGCCGTTGACCGCAAAGTGACAGTGAATCCGGGTGAGGAGGTGGTGATTAATTACCGCGCCACCAACCTTGGTGATACGCCAAGCACCGGAACATCTACCTTTAATGTGACGCCTGTAAAGGCGGGTCCATTTTTTATGAAGCTCGACTGCTTTTGTTTTATCGAACAAACATTGCAGCCTGGTGAATCAGTCGACATGCCGGTACGGTTTTTTGTCGATCCAGAAATTGTGACGGATGAAAATGCGCGTGATATTCAGGAAATTACCCTGTCATACACATTTTTTCCGGCACTCGGGGGCAACTCGGCGAAGAGTGGCAGTCAATAATCGAGGAGAGGTGGCTTGGTAAAAACATTGCCAGCCAGATTTTGAGGAGACGAACATGAGTGGTGCAAATAAACACCCCTATCATCTAGTAGAAGCAAGCCCATGGCCCGCAGTTGGGTCGGCCGCCGCCTTTACCGCGGCGATTGGTGGCGTCATGTATATGCATGAGGTTGCCTATGGCGTTGCCGTTTTGGGACTTGGATTTGCGCTGGTTCTGGCAACCATGTTCATGTGGTGGCGCGACATTGTTCGTGAAGCCGAATATCAAGGGCATCACACACCAATCGTTCAGATTGGTATGCGCTATGGCATGATGCTGTTTATCGCCTCAGAAGTAATGTTCTTTGTCGCATTTTTCTGGGCGTTTTTTGACCGCGCTATTTACCCGAATGATGGGGTATGGCCGCCAGAAGGCATCACCACTTTTGACCCGTTTGATCTGCCTTTGATCAATACGCTAGTGCTGCTTTTGTCGGGCTGTACCGTGACATGGGCGCATCACGCATTACAGCATGGGAACCGCAAGGATTTCATGACCGGTCTGGCACTGACCGTTGTGCTTGGTGCGATTTTCACCGGTTTGCAGGCACTTGAATATAGCCATGCGTCATTTGGCTTTACCGATGGCATCTATCCATCAGTCTTTTACATGGCAACTGGTTTTCATGGCTTTCATGTTCTTGTTGGCACCCTGTTCTTGGCGGTTTGCTGGCTGCGGGGTCGGGCTGGCCATTTCACCGCTGACCAGCATTTCGGTTTTGAAGCTGCGGCTTGGTACTGGCATTTCGTTGACGTTGTCTGGTTGTTCCTGTTTGCTGCCGTTTACTGGTGGGGCGGTTGATTTTCAACCGCTGTTTCGGGCATGATGCTCGGCAGTTGATATTGTAAAAAATCGGGGTGCTGGCGCTGGCTTCAACAGGCGTTGGCACCCTTTTTGACATGGCGATGCCATGAGGTATGAAAATGCGATTTCGCCCGTTTCTATGGTTAACGATTGTGTCCCTGCCGGCCTTGTTGGTGTTGGTTGGGCTTGGGTCATGGCAGCTGCAGCGTTTGCAGTGGAAAAATGATCTGATCGCCAGTTTTGAGACGCGTGCGGCGGCACCGCCAATTGCCGTTCCGGCCACTGATGCCAGCCTTGGTGATGTCGGCCTTGATGATGTCGAGTTTCGCCGTTTGGCGCTGGTCGGCACCTTTCAGCATGATAAGGAAGTGTTCCTGACTGGCCGCACCTATGAAGGCAATGCCGGTTTTCATATCGTTACCCCTTTCCAGCTTGATGATGGACGAATCATTCTTATCAATCGCGGTTGGGTCTCTGAAGATTACCGCGATCCGGCCAAGCGTGCCTTTTCGCAGATCACTGGGCCGGTAACGGTTGCTGGCATTTTGCGGCGGCCGGGCGTCAAAGGATATTTTGTGCCTGAAAACGAGCCGGATAACGGATTTTGGTTTACGCTCGTGCCAAGCCAGATCAATGCGCATCTTGGTTTGGGCGCGCAGGCGATTGGCCAATTTTATGCTGATGCGGTTCGCACTTCGGATGTTGTGACCTTGCCGATTGCGGCAAAAACCAAATTGAATTTACGCAATGCGCATCTAAGCTATGCGATGACATGGTATGGCATTGCCTTGGCTTTGATCGGGGTATATATCGCCTTCCATTATCAGGCTGGCCGCTTGCAGTTCGGGCGTCGGCAAGAGGACTAGAGATGGATTACATCAGCACGCGTGGACAAGATGGCCCATTAGGGTTTGAACAAGCACTGCTAAGCGGCTTGGCACGCGATGGCGGCCTGTATCTGCCGGTGGAATGGCCGCGTTTCAGCAAGGCCGAAATTGCCGCGATGAAAGGCCTGTCTTATGCCGAGCTGGCGGGCCGCATCATGGCTCCATTTTGTGACGGCGAAATCAGCGAGGCCGAATTGACCGCGATGGCGGCGGATGCTTATGCTGGTTTTGATGATCCAGCGATTGCCCCGCTGGTGAAATTAAATGACGATATCCATATTCTTGAGCTGTTTCACGGCCCAACAATCGCCTTTAAAGATTATGCCATGCAGTTTCTGGCACGCGCCTTTGACCGCGCTTTGGCAAAACAGCAAAAGCATGCGGTGATTTTAGGGGCGACAAGCGGTGATACAGGCTCGGCCGCGCTTGAGGCGTTTCAGGGGCGTGATGCGGTTGATGTATTTATTCTGTTCCCTGATGGTCGTGTTTCGCCAGTGCAACAGCGGCAAATGACATCGGTGACTGCTGATGGTGCTTTTGCGGTTTCGGTTAAGGGCGATTTTGACGATTGTCAGGCGCTTGTCAAAACCCTTTTCAATGATCATCAATTCCGCGATCAGGTTGGGCTATCGGCGGTAAATTCAATCAATTGGGCACGCTTGATGCCGCAGATTGTCTATTATTTTTCTTCGGCTCTTGCATTAGGTGCGCCCGATCAAAAAGTCGCCTTTTCGGTGCCAACAGGTAATTTTGGAAATGTGTTTGCGGGCTATGCTGCGGTGCAGATGGGTTTGCCTGTCGAACGGTTGATTGTGGCATCGAATCAGAATGATATTCTGCCGCGGTTTTTCGAGGCTGGCACAATGGCGCGTGAAACCGTTGTGCCGTCACTCAGCCCGTCAATGGATATTCAGGTATCGAGTAATTTTGAGCGGTTGCTGTTCGAATTGCTTGGCCGTGATGGTGCTAAGACAGCGGCTGTGATGCAGGATTTCGCGGCAAGCGGTCATTTCACCCTTGACGCTGATGTGATGGAACGCGCCTATGCGTTGTTTTCGGCCTACCGTCTTGATGATGCGGGAACGGTTGCCGAAATTGCGACAACAGCCAAGAATGACGGCATGGTTCTGGATCCGCATAGCGCGGTTGGTTTGTCAGCGGCGCGGCGTGCGCATGCTGATGGAACAGTGCCAAAAGATGTGCCTATTATCAGCCTTGCCTGCGCGCATCCCGCAAAATTTGAATCGGCAGTGGAAACGGCAACCGGTCAAAAGCCTGTTTTGCCACCGCATATGGCCGATCTGATGACGCGCCCCGAAAAAATGCAGACAATTGATGCCAATGCCGATGCCGTGAAATCATTGGTTCTGGCACGAAAGCGAAGCGGATGACAACAAGAGTGAGCGAGCTTGCCAACGGGCTGAAAATCGCAACAAGGTCGATGCCGCATGCCACCACCTTGTCAGTTGGCATATGGGTTAATGCTGGCGCTCGCGATGAAGGCGATCACGAACAGGGCATTGCGCATATGCTTGAACATATGGCCTTTAAAGGCACCAAACGGCGTGATGCACAGGCCATTGCCACCGAGGTGGAAAATGTCGGCGGCTTTATGAACGCTCATACAAGCCGCGAAGAAACCGCCTATTATTTGCGGCTATTGCCCGAACATATTGATCTTGGTGTTGATATTCTTGCTGATATTCTGACCGAATCAACCTTGCCTGAATTGGAAATTGAACGCGAACGCGGTGTCATTATTCAGGAAATTGGGCAATCGCTTGATACGCCAGATGATCTGGTCTTCGATCTGTTTTCAGCGGCCTGTTATGATGGTCATACGCTTGGGCGGCCAATTTTAGGGACGGTCGACAGCGTTTCGGCATTTCGCCAGCAAGATTTGGAAGCGTTTTTGCGGCGTCACTATGGCGCGGGTCAAATGCTTGTCTGTGCTGCCGGATCGGTTGATCATGATGATCTCGTTCAGCGCATTGACGAACGGCTTGGCCATATCGGCAATGCCACATCGGCGATGCGCCATGCCGCATCATGGGCAGGCGGCCGTAAAATGGCCAAGCGCGATCTTGAACAATCGCATATTGTTTTTGGGCTTCCGGCCAAAATTGACACAATGGCCGAACGGTTTTCTTTGATGGCGTTATCGACCCTTTATGGCGGCGGCATGTCATCACGATTATTCCAGCAGGTGCGCGAAAAACGCGGGCTTTGCTATTCGATTTTTTCATTTTCATCCCTTCATTCCGACGGTGGCAGCTTTTCGGTCTATGCTGGCACATCTGCCAATCAGGTTGATGAAATGTTGGCGGTATGCGCGGATGAATTGGCCTCGGTGGCAGGCGGCGTGCAAGCTGATGAAGTGGCACGCGCCAAAGCCCAGATTCGCGCTCATCTATTGATGAGCCGTGAATCGGTTTCAGGGTGCGGCGATGCGTTGGCACGCCAGATCATGCTTTTTGGACGGCCGCAATCGGATGCTGAATTGCTGGCTGCGATCGACGAAATTGACGGGCAGAAGATTGCCGCAATGGCGGCCAGCCTGATTTCCGGCAATGCACCTGCAATGGCCTGTGTTGGGCCGTCTTTGGCGGTTATGTCGAATGATGATTTGGCGGCGCGGCTCGCTGCCTAGGCGGTGCCTGCATCGGCAACATAATGCGCTGGATCAATGCCAAGGGTTGCATAGGCCTTGCCCCAGATGTCGTCACTTTCAATACCGAATAAAAGATCGCTGCTTGCTGGTAGGTTAAGCCAGACATTGGCGGCCATTTCCTGTTCCAACTGGCCTGCATGCCATCCAGCATAGCCAAGCGAAACGATTGAATGAACCGGTCCGGTACCATTGGTGATATCGCGAAGGATATTGACGCTTGAGGTCAGGCCAATGTCATGCGTTACGGCAACGCTTTCGGGGCGCATATGATCTTGGGAATGCAGCACAAAGCCGCGCGTGCTTTCAACCGGCCCACCAATATAAACGGGCTGGTCGCCGTGGAACCGCGGCGTGCCCATTTCCAGTGTTTCACATAGATGCCCAAGGTCAAGCTGGGCTGATCGCTGATTGATCACAACGCCCATTGCCGCATTTTGGTCATGTTGGCACATCATGATGACGCTATGTTGAAACCGGCTGTCATCAATATGAGGGCTGGCAATCAAAAGCTGGCCTTGCAGGCTGGCCGCAGCGCCAAAAGGCGTCACATGGTGCAAATGATTGTCCGTCTGACTTGTATCTTTTCTAACCGTCATTATTTACACTAGACAGCAAAGCCTTAATAGGTAAAGCAAAACCATTTTTGCAAACTAGCCGCAAGCTATGCGTCGATGGATCAGATCATGTCAAAACCATCCATATCCAAGCGATCATTCACCATGGGTGATCTGCGCCAAATCAGGCCGCTTTGCCGGTTTTTGGCAGGGTGGTTTATGGCGCTGTTGCTTGTTATGCTTGGCAGTGCTGCGCCGCTGCATGCCGCCAGCCAATCAAATATGGCAACCGGCGCTTGGGTTGGTGATCCTGCCTATGGTGAGGTGCGGCTTGTTTCGGCGGTTTCGGCAATGGGCAATCTGCAAGAATTGCCGCTGGGTCTTGAATTTCGTTTGGCACCTGGCTGGAAAATCTATTGGCGCACCCCCGGTGAGGCCGGATTACCGCCAACGCTTGATCTGCAAATGGCGAATGGCGCACCACTGCAAAGCCTGATCGAATGGCCAGTGCCAAAACGGTTTAACGCCTTTGGCTTTGATAATTTTGGTTATGCTGATGCGGTGATCCTGCCGGTTGCTGTTCGCGGTTATGATCGCGGCGCGGCGCTGCAGATTCGCGGGCAGATCGAGGCGCTGGTCTGTTCGGATATTTGTGTTCCCTTGGCGGGGGCGCTGCGGCTTGATCTTGCCGATGGCCCCGCCGAACCGTCATCAATGGCAATGGTGATCGCGCAATTTGCCGCCAAGGTGCCGCGCATTAATGCGCTATCACCAATCAAAATTGCAACAGCATGGCAATCAGGATCGCAACTCAAAATCGGCTTTGCCGCAACCAGCCAGCCAGTCACTGAAATTTTTGTTGAAGGGCCAGCGGGCATTGCTTTTAAACAGCCGGTTTTTGCCAATAATATTGCGGTGATTGATGTAGAAGGCGATTTGAAAACGCCGCTTGCCGGCCAGACGGTCGATTTAACCGTCATTGCTGGTGATGATTTTACAACGCAAAGCATCATTGTGGCAAAAGACGCGCCGCTTGCCGGCTCATTTGCGGCAGGCAAGCCCATGCCAACTGACGCTGGCGCGATGGCGCAATTCTGGACGGTGATTGGCTTTGCCTTTCTTGGTGGGCTGATTTTAAATTTGATGCCTTGTGTCTTGCCCGTTCTTGCGATCAAGCTGGCGGCGATTATTGAAGCCTCCGGCCAAAGTCGTGGTTTTGTGCGGTTGCGGTTTGGGGCGGGTGCGATGGGCATTTTGTCCAGCTTTGCCATTTTGGCGGCGGGGCTGGCTGCGCTACGGCTTGCTGGTGGGCAGATTGGCTGGGGGATTCAGTTCCAAAGTCCGGTATTTCTGGCAATCATGCTGCTGGTTTTGGGGCTGTTTACACTGAATATGCTCGACCGGTTTTTTCTGCCGATTCCGGCTTTTTTACAGGCCAGTTTTCGCGGTGATGGCCAAAATACCAATGGCCAAAATACCAATCAACAGGCGCGTCCGGCAATTCTGTTTGGTGACTTTATGGCTGGTATGCTGGCAACCTTGTTGGCAACCCCCTGTTCGGCACCATTTGTTGGCAGTGCGGTCACGGTGGCGCTTACCGGCGATATGGCCCAGCTGTTTGCCGTGTTCATGGCGATGGGGGCTGGTCTTGCTGCGCCGTGGGGGTTGGTTGTGCTATTTCCGGCGCTGGTCGGATTCTTGCCGCGACCCGGCCATTGGATGGTCTGGTTGAAACGCGGTTTGGCGGGATTGCTGATCGCAACGATGATCTGGCTTGGCTGGCTGTTGCAAACAATTCAAGGCGGGCCGGCCGCGTTGCTGTTGCTTGGCCTGATCGGTTTTGTGCTTTTGGCCATTTTATGCCGTCAAAAAATCGGGATTTTGCTGGCTGGGGCTGGCCTTTTTGCGGGTTTGGCATTTTTGCCCGCGCCTGCAATCGTTGCGCCGCAAGCCAATGGCCTAGTCTGGCAGGTTTGGTCAAATGACGCGAGTGCGGCTGCCCGCGCCGAGGGCAAGCTGGTCTTTGTCGATGTAACCGCCGATTGGTGCATCACCTGCAAAGCCAATAAAGCGCTGGTTCTTGAAACCGCCCCCATAGCCCCGATGCTGGCGGCATTGGTTGATGATGGCAAGCTGGTGATGCTGAAAGCTGACTGGACGCGTCCCGACCCACGCATTGCGGCATTTCTGGCAAGTCATGACCGGTTTGGCATTCCGTTCAATATCATTTATGGCCCAAAGGCACCTGAAGGTGTTTTGCTTGGCGAATTGCTGCGCGCAGATATGGTTGAAAATGCGCTCATCAAGGCGGGCATGACTCGCTAGGCGCTTTGTCGGACTTGCATCATCACGAGCAGCGGTATAAATAGCATTCATCATTCTTTCACCGCATAATTTTTCCAATGAAGGCGACCCTATGACCGACGAAATCCCGACCATCGAAGCTGGCCAAAAAATGCCAGAGGCGACCATTCATACCAAATCTGAAGATGGCATTGATGCTGTTGAAACCGCCGATTATTTCAAGGGTTGCCGGGTTGTCATGTTTGCGCTGCCGGGTGCATTTACCCCAACCTGTTCAGCGCGGCATCTGCCAGGCTATATCGAACATGCCGATAAATTTAAGGCAGCCGGATTTGACAAGATTGCCTGTCTTGCGGTCAATGACGCCCATGTGATGCGGGCGTGGAGCCTCGACAGCAAAGCCGACGGCATTGTTGATATGCTTGCTGATCCGCTGGCCAGCTTTTCCGATGCGCTTGGCATTAGCCGGTTTATGGGGCCAGTCATGGGTCGCCGCGCCGCGCGTTGTGCGATGGTCATCGATAATGGCGTTCTAACGCACATGTTTATGGAAGAGCCAGCGGCGTTTGAAGTGTCAAGCGCCGAGCATGTTCTCGCCAATCTTTAACTGGCAAGGGGGGGCTGCCCCTTTTGTTTGCGGTTATGAACGGCCTTGCCTTATTAATTTAGGCAATGGCCTCGGCGGCGCTGCGGGCAAGAACGTCACAACGTTCATTCAGCGGGTTGCCAGCATGCCCTTTGACCCAGTGCCACCGCACCTGATGGCGGATCACCGCTTCGTCAAGCTGTTGCCATAAATCTTGATTGGCAACTGGCTTTTTGGCGGCGGTTTTCCAGCCATTGGCCTTCCAGCGGGGCATCCAATCCTGCACACCATTCATCACATAACGGCTGTCGGTATGTAGATCGACAAGCATTGGACGCGTCACTGCATTCAGCCCCATAATGGCCGCCATCAATTCCATCCGGTTGTTGGTTGTGTCAGGCTCTGATCCGGTCAGTTCGCGTTCATTGCCCTGCCATTGCAGGATTGCCGCCCAGCCGCCTGGGCCAGGGTTTGACAAGCATGACCCATCGGTATGAATTACCACCGGTTCTGGCGCATCCTGCGGCATTTAATGGCTCCTATGATGGGAAAGGGTGGTGAAAATTATGGGGCAAGGCGTGATCATTGGCTGTTTTGCCCCTATCTAGTCAAATCCATAGGCACCAACACCGGAAACCGATTGGTGAAACCGCAGGATTGACCAATATTCCATCGGGTCTTTCGGGCTGACAAGCGCATCTTTTGGCGTATGAAGCCAATCATATAGGCGGGTCAGGAAAAACCGCATGGCCGAACCGGCGGCTAAAACCGGAATAGCGGCAATTTCGGCATCTGATAAAGGCCGTATTGTCTGATAACCACGAATCAGCGACCGCGATTTGGTCATGTTAAAGCTGCCATCAGCCTCAAAACACCAAGAATTCAGGCAAATGCCAATGTCATAAGCAAGAATATCATCACAGGCGAAATAGAAATCAATCACACCGGTTAAGTGATCGCCCATGAATAAGACATTATTGGGAAAAAGATCGGCATGAATGACGCCTTGCGGTAAATCTTTTGGCCATGATTCGAGAATTGAATCAAGCCGCGTTTGTGTCATTGCCTGCATTGATGGGGCAATTTCATCGGCACGAACACCAACACTGTCTAAAAGCGGCTGCCATGATTGTGGGCCAAGCGCGTTTGGACGGCGGCGGGTTACGCCGCTGGCATGAAGATGCATTTCGGCAAGGCTGGCGCCAAGCGCGCGGCATTTTTCACGGTTAGGATAGCGTGAGGATGTGCCATCAAGAAATGAAAATACCGCACAAGGCCGCCCCATTAATTCTTGCAAAATACTGCCGTCACGCGCGGCCACCGGCAAGGGGCAACTCATGCCTTTGCTGGCAAGATGAGTCATGACTTCCATGAAAAATGGCAGATCATTGGCGTCAACGCGTTTTTCATAAAGCGTCAAAATATAATGCGCCTTGTCGGTTCGCAAAAGATAGTTTGAGTTTTCAACACCTTCGGCAATGCCAGCAAAGCTAAGAACATTTCCAAGATCATAGGCCGAAAGAAACGCCGCCAGCGTCAGATCATCTACTGTCGTATAAACCGCCATGAAACCTCTAGCTTGCTAAAATGGCCGGTAATTTGAAATTCACCGTTTCGCGGATTTTGCCATGCTCGCTAACGTCAATCTGATAGCGTTGGCGCAGTGCCGCAACAACATCTTCAACCAATGTTTCGGGTGCCGATGCGCCTGCCGATAGGCCAATGTGATCAGCCTCATCAATAAGTGACCAATCAATCGCATCCTTATCAGCGATCAAAAAGGCCGCTTTGGCACCAGCCAGCTTGGCAACTTCGACAAGCCGCTTTGAATTTGACGAATTTTCAGCCCCGATCACCAGCATCAGATCAACCGCACCGGCAATATCCTTGACCGCCTTTTGCCGATTGGTTGTCGCATAGCAGATATCTTCGCCGCGCGGACCCGATATATCGGGAAAGCGGAATTGCAGAACCGAAATAATCTCGGCAGTGTCATCGACTGACAAGGTTGTCTGGGTGGCAAAGGCAAGATCGGCCCCTTCGGGCGGTGTAACATGCCGTGCATCATCAACCGTTTCGATCAAGGTCACTTCGTCTGGATTCACCTGACCCATTGTGCCTTCGACTTCGGGGTGACCAGCATGGCCAATCAGCAGAATATGACGGTGATTATCGGCATGACGCCGCGTTTCAATATGCACTTTGGTGACCAATGGGCAGGTGGCATCAACAGCAATCATGTTGCGGCGTTCAGCCTCATCCACAACGGCACGGGCGACGCCATGCGCGGAAAAGACAACCGGGGCATCCGTTGGCACGTCGTCCAACTCATCAACGAAAATTGCGCCTTTTGCGGCCAGCCCGTCAACGACCGTCTTATTATGAACGATCTCATGGCGAACATAGACTGGCGCCCCAAATTTTTCCAGGGCAACCTCGACAATGCGAACCGCACGATCAACGCCAGCACAAAACCCGCGCGGTGCAGCAATGGTCAGTTTTTTACGACTTGTTTTCATAAGTATTGTTGTTGCCCGTTTCCTGTGTTTAGGTCAATTGCTGTTAAAGAAAAAAAGCTTTATGTTGGACTTATGAAACAAATGTCATTTATGGCCTTGATTGGCTGCTCGGTTCTTTTGGCTGGTTGTGCCAGCCAAGATGAGGTGGTTTTTTGCCCAACGATAAGCGCGCCCGAAGAAGGAGCGCGTGCCTTTGTGCGATCGGATAATGTCAGACAGGTTTTTGATGTTCGCCTGAATGGGGTGAATGCCATCTGTACGCGGCATAATTCAGGCGGCACGATGGTGGCGTTGACCGTTGGGCTGAAAGTAAAGCGTTTGCTGGCTGAGGGTGCGGAAAATGATGTTGTCGCTGTGCCGATGATGTCGGCGATTGTTGATGCCAATCAAACGGTTATTTCTAATCAGGAATTTGGCTATCGTGTTGGCTTTGATAAAGGCAGTGATCGCAAATTCCCAGTTGCCGATATCGAACAGCTTGTTCCGGCCGAGGCAAGGCTGGTGATTAGCCTTCGGCCTGCCTATTAGGATTTTTCCCAAACATGACGCATAAAAAACGCCTGTTCAGATGAACAGGCGTTTTTTGGGTCATTGATGACCTTAATTCAGTTTTTCAATCTCGGCAGCCGCACTATCGACAAGGGCAAGACTGGCCTTTTCATCTAGATTGCTGGTGATGATTTCAGTTGCTGTGGCGACAGCCAAGGCAGCGGCCCGCTCGCGCAGTTCGGCAACCATACTGGCTTCGGCAGCTTTGATCTTGGCATCTGCCTGCTGTTCACGGCGTTTGACCGCCGCAACCGCATTTTTCTCGGCAGTTTCACGAATGCGCTGGGCAGTCGCTTCGGCCGATTGCAAAATGGCTTTTGCTTCTTCTGCTGCTTCACGATGAAGACGCTGGTATGATTGCAGCTCTTCAAGCGCCGCGTCGCGCAATGCCGATGCTTCTTTCAGCTCACTGCTGATCTTTTCTGAACGCTCATCAAGCATGGCACCGATGGCACCGCCCGCTTTGCGCCAGACAAGGGCAATAAAGACCACAAAGCCAACGGCTACCCATACCGATTCAAGAACGATTCCCTGTTCCATCAGTTTGTCTCCTGCTTGGCAAGTTTTGTCGCAATTGATGATGCGGTTTTGCTGGCCTGCGCGCTGCTGGTTTTGATACCGGCAAGCGAGGCAACTGCTGCCATGGCAGCTTCAGCGGCAACATCATTCAAATTGGCCATTGCACTTGTTTTGGCTTCGGCCAGTTTGGCTTCGGCGGCCCCAACTTTGTCCGCCAGCTTCTTTGCAATTTTTGCATCAGCAGCTTCGGCTTTTTTGGTGGCTTCCATTGCGGCTTGCTTGGCAAATTCAGCAGCTTCAATACGCGCCTTTTCAAGATCACTCTCGTAATCGGCACGAATTTTGGCGGCATCAGTGCTGGCTGCACGGGCTTTTTCAAGATCGCCATCCACGGTTTGGCGACGTTCTTCGAGAACAGCACCAATGCGTGGCGTTACGATTTTGGCCATAACCAGATAGCCTGCACCAAATAGCACGACTAGCCAGAACAGCTGTGATGGCCATGTGGCAATATCAAGCTGTGGCAGACCCGGCTCGCTAGCGCCAGCTGCAAAAGCCTTTGCCGACATGAAAGCCGGAAGGGCGACTGCAATTGCGGTTAGCCGGTTTCTTGTATTTTCCGTCATTTTTATCCCCTTGCCCGCCTGCCGGTTGTGGATCGAAAACGAACCGCAATGCCGGCAAGCAAGTCATGGAATGTTTGTTGCGAATTCGGGTCTTTTTACAGAGCGAACAAAAGCAACAGGGCAACAACCAGTGCGAACAAAGCAATCGCTTCGGTCAAGGCAAAACCAAGAATGCCGATACCGAAAACTTCACCACGAGCCGCAGGGTTGCGTGCGATAGAGGTTACAAGTGCAGCAAAGATGTTGCCAATACCAACACCAACACCAGCAAGAGCGATAACGGCCAAACCGGCACCGATCATTTTTGCAGCTTCTACTTCCATAATCATAGTCCTTCCATGAGTTTCTATTTTGTTTAGTTCAATTCACACCGCTGCGATTCCCCAGCGGATTCGGGTAGGCCTCTGCGCCTAGTGTAGATGCAGGGCGTCGTTCAAATACATACAGGTCAAGATGGTGAAGACATAGGCTTGCAGCGCCGCGACCAGCACTTCAAGACCGGTCAGGCCAATCAGCGCAACAAACGGCAGCAATGATCCAGCCATTGCCAGCCCACCAGCGCCAGAAATCATCACGGCCAAACCAGCGAAAACTTTCAACATGGTGTGTCCTGCCAACATATTGGCGAAAAGTCGAACCGACAGGCTGACTGGACGCACGAAATATGAAATGACTTCGATGACAATCAAGAAGGGGATCAGCACTTTTGGCGCGCCAGCTGGAACGAAAAAGCTGAAGAAATGCAGGCCATGCTTGAACAGCGCAATGATCGTCACGCCAACAAACACGAAAGCGGCCATCGCAAAGGTCACGATGATCTGCGAGGTAAAGGTATAAGAATAAGGGATAAGACCAAGCATATTGCCAAACAGCAAAAACACAAAAAGCGTAAAGATGAATGGGAAATAGGGGCGGCCTTCGCTGCCAACATTGCTTCGTACCATTTCAGCAACAAATTCATACATCATTTCTGCCATGCCCTGCATGCGGCCTGGAACCATATCGGCCCGGCGCATCGCGCTGATCAGAAAAATGGCACTGACGCCAATGGCAAGCAGCATAAACAAGCTGGAATTGGTGAATGACACATCATAACCACCAAGTGACAGTTCAACCAATGATTTGATTTCAAACTGCTCGACTGGGGAATGCATTCCTTCAGAATTGCTCATTGCCTGTCAGCTCCCTTAATCTTCTTTGTCTGATGAGTTTTTATGCTCATCGAAATAACCTGCGGCCAATCCTCGGCCAGTAAATACACGCCAAACATTTAACATGCCAGCGATTGCTCCCATAAAAAACATCACCAACATAAATAGCGGCGATGTATCAAGCCATCGATCCAGCGCCCAGCCGATAAAGGCACCAACCATAACACCGGCAACAAGCTCGGTGGCAACGCGTCCCATGATTGCTGCCATGCCTTCGGGAAGGGCAGATCGGCCAGGCCGGTCTTTTTCTTCCCGCTGCGCTTGCAGCTTGTCCAGACGACGGTCAATCTCCGCGAGACGTTGTTTGTCTCCTTGCGTGTCTTTGTCGTTCATCTGGTCGTCCCAATCCTAAAAAGCCGCGTCCGTTGCAGCAGGATATGGCGGGTTCACACGAAGCTATTCCTATGGTTATCCAATACCGAATTAGGCAGGTGAAATGCCGCTGTTATGGACAGCGACCACCCCTACCGAAATCGCGCTCAAAATAGGGGGGTGGGTTGGTCTTTGTCAAGCCTTCAATGGGTGTTCTTTTGCCGCAGATTTCTGCGGATTAGCTGGCTTGCGGAAATGTTCTTGGTGAATCGCTGAAAAGCAGGGGCTAAGCAACCGCATTATCACGGATTCTTTCGGCTGTCTGAAGATCAACGGAAACCAATTTCGAGATGCCGCGCTGTTCCATGGTGATGCCAAAAAGCCGATCCATGCGCGCCATTGTCATGCGGTGATGCGTAATCACCAGGAATCGGGTGTCAGTCTGGTCACAAATATCACGCAAAAGATCACAGAATCGAACCACATTCGAATCATCAAGCGGGGCATCCACCTCATCAAGAACGCAAATCGGCGCCGGATTCGTCAAAAAGACGGCAAAAATTATCGCCAGCGCGGTTAGCGCCTGTTCACCGCCCGATAAAAGCGACAGTGATTGAAGGCGTTTACCCGGTGGGCTTGCCAGAATCTCAAGCCCAGCCTCAAGCGGATCATCGGCATTGGTCAGCTGTAATTCCGCCGTGCCGCCACCAAACAGCTTTTTGAATAGCCGTTTGAAATGCTCATTCACGTCGCCAAAGCTTTTCAAAAGACGTTCGCGGCCTTCACGGTTCAGCTGGCTGATCGCCGCGCGTAACTTGCCAATGGCGGCAATCAAATCATCACGTTCGGTTTCCATGCTGGTGATGCGCGTTGCCACATCTTCCATTTCCGCTTCGGCGCGCAAATTGACAGGGCCGATATTGTCGCGTTCGCGGATCAGGCGATGAACACGCTCTTCCAGAACATCAAGACTGGCAAGCGCCTCGCCATCTTCGATGCCAGCAATTTCGGCAACATCTTTTGGCGCACAATTCAATTTATCCGCAATGCGGTCTTTCAATTCGGCAAGGGTGGCGTTGCAGCGTTCTTCGCCAGCTTCGGCGCGGATTTGGGTTTCACGCGCTGTCGCAAGGGCATTATCAGAATCGCGTTGCAGTGATTCGGCCTCGGCAAGGCTGGTTTCGGCAAGCCGAAGCGCATCCGCCGCATCTTGACGATTCTGTTCGGCAATTTCCAGCCGATCACCAATCTCAAGACGCTGTTTGGCGATGGTTTCGGGAAGCGTTTCCAAACGGTGCTGTTCTTGATTGCCGTCAATCAGGCGTTTTTCCAATTCGGCAATGCGGCCGCTTGCGCCGTCAAGACGTTGCTGCCATGCGCTTGCTTCCTGATTACAGCTTGATTGGCGGTGGGTCGCCGTGCCAACCAGATCGGCGAGGCGTGATTCGGCCTGCATCGCCTCGGCAAGGGCAGTGCGTGATGTTTCGGCAGCGTTTCGAGCTGCCACTTCGCCAGCGGCAAGGGCGGCATCATCGGCAAGCCCCGCAATTTCAACCTCGCAATTTGCCAGACTGGTGGCTAATTCATCAAGGCTGGTATTTAGCTCGGCCGCCCGGTCGCGCCCTGCGGCCAGTTTCAAGGCGTCGGATTCGGCGCGGCGGCGGCTATCACCAAAAGCCTGTTCGGCCTGCATGCTGGCACTACGGCAAGATTGAAGATGCTCACGCGCGGCAATAAGCGTTGTTTCGCTGCTGCTGGCGATGGCACCGCTTTGATCCAGCTTTTGACCAGCCTTTGCCGCGTCATCTTGCAAGGCGTCAAGGCGGCGACGCTGGCGGATACGCTCGGCGCTTTTGTCAGATTGATTGGCATGGCGTACAAAACCGTCCCAACGCCAAAGACTGCCCGATTTGGTGGCAATGGCTTGGCCGGGAAGAAGGCTGAATTGCAAGGCTTCGGCTGTCGATGCGTCATCAACCACCCCAACACCGGCAAGTGACGCTGCCAGTGCTGGTGCCCCTGTTACAAAATCGGCAAGCGGCATCGTGCCATCTGGCGGGGACAGGCTGGCCTTGCTGCCTTCGCGCCAAAACCCCTGATTGCCGCTGCCAACCGGTGCCGCTAATTCATCTGCAAGATAGCCGGCAAGTGCGGTTTCCATACCATCACTGACCGAAAGCTGATCAGCAATTGGCGCAGCATCATGGTCGCCAAGATCGGCCAGAAGATATTGTAGCGCGTCAATTTCCGCCTGAAGGCGAGTCATGTGCGATTCGCTGTCACGTTTGGCATTCAGCGCAGATTCGGCAGCAGCATTCGCATCGGTGAGGGTTTGTTCGGCTGTTTCCAAGGCTGATTTGGCCGCCATGAAATCGGCTTCGGTTTCTTGTTTGGCCTGATCTGACTGACTGGCCTCGGCAAGCAGGGTTTCAAGCGACAATTGCGCCAGCGCGGCATTTGCCGATTGAATACGATTTTCGATATCCTGTTTGCGGCTGGCCAAACTATTGCGGGTGGTCGCCGCGGCCCGAAGAGCGGCGCTAGCCTCGGCAAGGTTGGCTTCATTCTGGTTTGCGGTCAGGCGTGCCGCCTCTAAAACATCTTTCGCCGCAGCCTGTTTCGGGCTGGCTTCGGCAATTTGAACGGCTAGGGATTCGGCTTCATCGGCGAGCCGCGCAACGGCTGATTTTGCATCATCAAGAAGGCTGGTTTCGCGGGCGATATCTTGGGTAAGCTGGTTTTGCCGGTTGGCAAGCTGGGTCAGGGCATCGGTAACACGCGCCTCTTCACGATCCAATTCTTCGCGGCCAAGCGCCAAGCGTTGATATTCGGCGGCTTTTTCGGCCTCGCTTGCCCGCAGGGGCGGAAGCGATGCGGCAATCTCGCTTCGGGCGGTGGCGCAACGGGCGGCAATTTCGGCACGCGCGCCAACATCTAATTTGGCTGCACCAAGCGCCGCGGTGGCGGCATCGCGATCCTGTTCAGCGGCCATCCAGCGAGCAAGAAGGAATTGTGCTTCGGCTTTACGAATGCGATCGGCAACTGACCGGTAACGTGCCGCTTGGCGGGCTTGTTTACGCAAGGAATCACGCTGTTCGATCAGACCGGCGATGACATCATCAAGCCGTTCAAGATTGGTTTCGGCGGCGCGAAGCCGTAATTCGGCCTCATGTCGTCGCGCGTGTAATCCGCGAATATTTGCCGCTTCTTCGATCAGGGTTCGCCGGTCAACGGGTTTGGCACCAACAATCGCGCCAATGCGTCCCTGACTGACAATGCCGGATGATCGCGCGCCGGTGGCGGTATCGGCAAACAGCAATTGCACATCACGCGCCCGCGCCGGTTTGGCATTCACATAATAGCTGCTGCCTTTGCCGCGTTCAATTTTGCGGGTGATTTCCAATTCATCAACATCATTGAATTCGGCAGGGGCTTGGCGATGACGGTTATCAAGCTGAAGGGTGATTTCGGCAAGATTGCGCGCGGGGCGCTGTTCGGTGCCGCCAAAAATCACATCATCCATTTCGCCGCCACGCATTTGGCGCGCCGAGCTTTCGCCCATAACCCAGCGAAGCCCCTCAACGATATTGGATTTGCCACAGCCATTTGGCCCGACAATGCCTGTTAGGCCGGAATCAATCTCAACCTCGGCGGATTCCGCAAAGGATTTGAATCCGGCCATTTTCAGGCTTCGAAAAATCACGTTAACAACCTGTCATTGGTGACGTCTGAAATTAGGCGTCTGTTGCATTTATCTTGGCAGCAAAATCTTCGTATGACAGATCGCCAGAAATGATGGTTTTGTCATTGACCACAAAAGATGGTGTCGATTGTATTTCCCAGCTTTTATAGGCTTTTTGACGCATCTCAACAATCGCTTCAAGAAGAGGCCTATTACCCATAACGGCGTCAAAATCGGCGGCGCTCATTCCGGCAAGCCGCGCCATTTGCGACAAGGCGGCAAGCGGATCCGGATTGCGCGCCCAGCGATCAATATCTTTCAACAGCATCGAAATCATTGGGAAATATTTATTTTTTGGCAAAGCCCGTGCCAGCGCATGGCCGCGAAGCGCAATTTGATCAAGCGGGAAGGGCTGCATCTCAAACCGCACCATGCCAGTGTCAATCAACCGTGTTTTCACATTGGGAAAGGTGTTGTTGTGAAAGCTGGCGCAATGCGGACAGGTCATTGAAAATAATTCAACAACTTTGATCGGGGCATCATCCTTGCCAAGAACGCGCGGTGAGGTCACATGCGCGATCGTTGGCTCAAGGGCAAAGGCAGCGGTTGGCAAAAGCGATATCGCAGCACCCCCCAGCAGGATAGCGCGGCGATCAAGGGCGAAATTCATTTGGTTTTGTTTCATCATGGGGCAATCATAATCCAAGGGGAAAAGCGGGGCAATGCACGATTTTAGGACAATAGCATTTAATCTAGGCGTCGATCCTTTGTCTGATCTTTTGCGCTAATTCTTTGCGCCTTCATCTTCGCCAACCGGCCCGCCTAGCCGCCGAAGTGCCGCGCGCAGTTCGGGTGATTTGATATGTTTCAGTTTTTCATCAAGCGTCCAAATATCAGGCGCATCCGAAATTGTAGCCGGTTTTTTGGGCGGCGTTTTGGGGGTTGATGGTGGCAAATTCTGCACAAGGGTGATGCGGCCAACAGCCTGATATCCAAAGGCGGCATTTACCTGATCAATGATTTGGGCTGACATGGCCTGGGCTTGGGGGCCGCGGCCCGAGGCGATTTGCAATTTCAATGTTCCGTTATTGCGGCTGCCACGCGGAAAGTGAATATCTGCCGGTCGGCACCATGCAGCCGTATCACCAACAATATCATGCCAATGCGAAATAAGGCGGCTAATCGCAAAACCACGCTCGTTCGCCGATGGCGCGACCATAGGTTCGATCATGGTCGATAGCCGCCGCATTTTATTTAATCGGTTTTTGGGCGGTTTCACCATGATTTGCTGTGCCGGTTCAATTGTTTGTTGATGAATAAGAATAAAGGGTTTTGGGCGACTTGACCCAATTACCGAATACACTAGCATGACCGATCCCTGTTGCAAAATATGCCAAATAAAAAGATAGACATTCATAACGCCAAATCAGTTTTTCGGATAACAGGATATAATCGCGTGGGTAATCAAAAATCGCAAACATTCCCAACGGCCGCTTTGTTTGGATGGTATGACAAGCATGGTCGCGATTTGCCATGGCGTCGCCGCTGGCCAGATTTAGCCCCTGCCTATCATGTTTGGCTGTCGGAAATCATGCTTCAGCAAACCGTTGTGGCAACGGTGATTCCCTATTTTCTCGATTTTACCCGCCGCTGGCCAACCATCAATGATCTTGCCTCAGCACCGCTTGATGATGTGTTGGCGGCATGGGCCGGCCTTGGCTATTACGCCCGCGCGCGCAATCTGCATAAAGCGGCGGTGATGGTGGCGACTGAATGGGGCGGACAATTTTCCGGTGATCATCGCCATGCCAATGATGTTGCTGATTTGCGCGCTCTTCCGGGGGTTGGCCCCTATACTGCCGGTGCGATCGCTGCCATCGCGTTTGGCCAGCAGGCTGTAGTTGTTGATGGTAATATCGAACGGCTGTTCAGCCGCTATTTTGCGATTACAACCCCGCTACCAGCGGCCAAAACCGAAATTGCGGCTGCCTATGCGGCTATTTTGCCGGTTGATCGCCCATCGGATTGGCCGCAAGCCTTGATGGATTTTGCCAATGCGGTCTGCACACCGAAACAGCCGCTTTGTGATGGCTGCTGTTTTGCCGAATCATGTCAGGCTTTGGCGCGCGGTTTGGTTGATCAATTGCCGGTCAAGCCGGTCAAAACACCCAAGCCGGTTCGGCGGGCGATTGCCTTTGTGGCGGTCAATGATCAAGGCGAAATATTTTTGCACCGCCGCCCCGATAAAGGGATTCTTGGCGGTATGCTAGCCTTTCCTGAAATTGGCCTTGCGTCAAAACAGGCGGATCAAAATCTTGATCAGACAATGGCACCATTTGCCGCTGATTGGGTTTTGCTGGATGAACCTGTTTTGCATGTCTTTACGCATTTTGCGCTTGAGATGAAAATTTGCCTTGCCAGCATTGAGGGGACACCGCAACCAATCATAGATGATATCAAAGGCCATTGGGCAAAGCCGCGTCCAGCTGATTTGCCAAGCCTGATGCGTAAAATATGGAAAGCCGCCGCGGCAATGCCGTTACCGCCACATGCCAGCCGCTAGCGGCGGCCTTTGATGATTGCGCTTTAAATGGTTGCGCTTTTGGTGATTGCCCCTTTAGTGATTAAAGTGGCGCATGCCGGTAAATACCATGGCAATACCAGCCGCATCAGCCGCCGCAATCACGTCATTATCCTTGACCGATCCGCCAGGTTGAATCACCGCTGTTGCCCCCGCTTTGATCAAGGCTTCAAGACCATCGGCAAATGGGAAAAACGCATCTGACGCCGCGACTGATCCAATCGTGCGGGATTGCGGCCATCCATGAATTTCGGCAATGTCCGACGCCTTGTGAACGGCGATGCGGGCAGCGTCAACACGGCTCATCTGGCCGGCGCCAATGCCGGCGGTACTGGCGTCTTTCACAAAAACAATGGCGTTTGATTTCACATGTTTGGTGACTTTCCACGCAAACAGCATATCGGCAATTTCCACTGGGCTTGGGGCGCGTTTGGTGACAATTTTCAGATCGTCAGCACTGACCATGCCGCCATCGCGGGATTGCGCCAAAAACCCACCCGCAACCGATTTGATTTTGATGCTGCTTGTGCTTCGATCGGGCATGTCGCCGGTGATTAGCAACCGCAGATTGGGCTTTGCCGCCATAATGGCCTTGGCCTCATCGCTGGCATCAGGGGCAATCACCACTTCGGTAAAAATGCTGGCAACGGCGGTGGCGGTTTCAGCATCAAGTGGCCGGTTCATGGCAATGATACCACCAAAAGCGCTAACAGGATCAGCCGCCAATGCGGTTTGCCACGCCGCCGCAAGATTTTCACCGCTTGCCACACCGCACGGATTGGCATGTTTGATAATGGCAATCGTTGGTTTGTCGAATTCGGCAACAAGTTCAAACGCCGCATCAGTATCATTGATGTTGTTATAGGATAATGGCTTGCCCTGAATTTGCAAAGCCGAGGCAACCCCGGGTCGGTTCTGGCCGGTTTTATAAAGGGCGGCTTGCTGATGCGGGTTTTCGCCATAGCGCAAATCAATGATTTTCCGGCCAGCGGTTGATGTGATTTGCGGCAGGTCTTCACCAAGGCTTGTTGCCATCCATCCTGAAATGGCGCTGTCATAAGCGGCCGTGCGGGCAAAGGTTTTTGCCGCCAGACGCCGGCGAAGCGCAAGGTCTGTTCCGCCCTGATTTTCGATGGCATCAGCAACATCACCATAATCGGCAGGGTCACAAAGAACGGTTAAAAAATCATGGTTTTTAGCCGCAGCGCGCAGCATTGCAGGCCCGCCAATATCAATTTTTTCAACAAGCGAATCATGGTCACTGGTTTGCGCTAATGTATCTTCAAACGGATAGAGATTTACCACCAGAAGGTCGATCCCCTCGATGCCTTGTGCCGTCATGGCGGCAACATGGTCATCAAGGTCGCGCCGCGCCAGCAAACCGCCATGAATTTTGGGGTGAAGCGTTTTGACGCGCCCGCCCATGATTTCAGGAAATCCGGTTACATCGGCAACATCGGTAACGCGAAGACCGGCATCGCGAAGCAGGCTGGCCGTCCCGCCGGTTGATAAAAGATCAATCTTGGCTGCGGCAAGCCGGGTGGCAAGCTCGACAAGGCCGGTTTTGTCTGAAACCGAAAGAAGGGCGCGGCGAATGGGAACAGATGAAGAAGAGGTCATGATATGGCTTGCCAATCCTGCCTAGCAGAAAGGTTGAATTTACGGCGGTCTTTATGGCCGAGCTTGGCTGGAAAGGCAATTGCCGATCGCGATAAAACCGCCTTTAAGCAATCTAGCCAAGCCGAAGTAATCTAGCCAAGCCGAAGCAATCTAGCCAAGCGGGATGAGATGCATCATCGCGCCAGCCAAGGCGGCCAATCCCAAAAGCCAGAAAAGCCCAAGCCC
>Ga0102960_1000047_pt1 | contig 41348 bp, 17 predicted proteins | sample SalPon2_B_H2O_MG_2_FD_84521 | JGI IMG/M metagenome (GOLD analysis project Ga0102960, IMG submission 84521) | Salt pond water microbial communities from South San Francisco under conditions of wetland restoration - Salt Pond MetaG SF2_B_H2O_MG | ecosystem: Environmental > Aquatic > Non-marine...
CGCCACCGTTGCCGCCGCTAGTGCCAGTGAAGCCTCCGCCTGTGCCACCTGAACTTAGTACAGTATTAGGTGATACAAATCCGCCGCGGGATCCGCCACGGCCTGAAACTTCTGACAATGATCTAAACCAAGTTGCAGTTCCATCTGTACCAGGGCCGCCTGCTGAGCCGTTGCCGCCTGTGCCAACTTGTACGTCATATTCTACTCCAGGAACAACAGTAACTTGCTTTTCGCCAAAGCCAGCGCCGCCGCCTCCGCCGCCGCCGTTGCCATATCCGCCGCCACCGCCGCCGATTGTTCTAACTCTTACGGATGTAACATCTGCTGGTGCAATCCATTTATACAGACCTGGTGTAACTTCTGTTGCTTCTGTACCAGTATTAGGTATGTATTGGACCACAGGAGGCGATATTGACGTATCATTAATGTAAGTTACTCCGCCAGATCCTGCTTCTAAAACTATTGAACCGCTAGTTGATCCAGTTCTTAATTGAACATCAAATGACTCAACTCCTTCGGTTAATGAATCTGCAACTGCGTTAATCTGGAAAGATCCTTCGCCTTGAGCATCAATTGTAAATTGTCCAGATAACGTAGCAGGTGAAAAATCGCTTGCTGTAATGTTATTACCAACAATTGTATAAAATAATGTAGTTCCTGCAGGAACTTCAGTAGTCTGAACATTATAAGTTGCTGTATACGACCCTTCATTTAAGAATCTATTGTCGCTCGGATTACTTGTTGATCTTGAAATTGCATAAGTTGGAGTAGGTGCCGGAATTTGGCCTACTGAATTATCTATAATTGTAATTACACCAGTAGAATCTACAAAATTATTTCTTGCAGAATCTGTATATAATCTTAATCTAAAGCTTTCTTCACCTTCTGTAAAGCTATCTGCATTTAGTGTTCTATTAATGGTACGTTCTGCTTGTGTGTAAGAAGATGTAATAGTAATACTTCCTGATAAAGTATTATCAGTAAAATCAGCGGCTGTTACATTACCACTTACAACCTGTGTATCCCAGTACAACGTAATAGGGTAAGAAACATTAACTGCATTTACAATATAATCAACACTTGCATATCTTCCTGCACCATCATCTGCAATTTCATATTGATCTCTAGCAAGGTCAACTCCGATTGTATATTCTGGATCTCTTTTAATATCTGCAGGAACATCATAACCAGATAGCGCAGCAGTAGTATAAAAAGAAGGTTGTGGAACAGATACATAATTTCCTGTAGCAACAAATAATTGAATGTTACTTTCAAGTCTTCCGTCTACATTATTATCAACAGTAGTTCCAGCTGTTGGAATATCGTCAAAGTATACCCTAAATTCTAAAATATTGCTAGAACTTGCTCTAGCTGTAATTCTATAATTGTTTCCTTGATATACTTGGCTATAGTAACCTGTACCATTTTTTGTATATACTGTTTGGAAGTTAGTTGTTAAATCATAATTTCCTATATTTGATACAACAGTTGTACCCGATAATGTTTGTTCGTAACCAAATGATATTGTTCCGATACTACCTAATAGATCTGACCAATCTAATCCTTTATTTGTTCTAGCGCCTGAATTTGATGCTGAAAATCTAATTTGGCCGCCTGAATTAAAAAAATGTCTACGATGATTAGCATTGTTAAATGTAACTGTAAACTCGTGGTATATTTCTCCATTCCACGAAGCAGCTCTTGTATCAGTTAAAACTAATTTTTGTTCAGCTTGTGACGGGTGTACTAAAAACTTGTCTGCTTCAATGTCAGTCATTAAGTTTTCAAAATCAAGTATTCCTTTTTTAAAGCCTGTAGGATCGTTTGATAAATCACCATCATCGTCAATAAAATTACTAGTGTCTTCAGCAACAACGTTTAATCCAGCAGTAACTTGAGCAATTGATAAATCGCCTGGACCTACTTGGTGTACTCTTGCATTTAAAATATCAGTGTAAATGTTGTTTAAATCTACGGCTCTAACAATTCCGTCTAGTGCATCAACTTGCGCACTTGTTAATAATTGTCCGTATCCGTTAGTACCTGAGCCGTCACCGTATATTAGAGCAATTCTATTTTGTAAGTTGTTGATACGTGCTGCTGTAATTTCTGACATTATACATCCTTACACTTTAAGTACACATTCTACTAGTTTTTCGCCTTCTTCATTATTTGTTTCTAATGCAACTCCAACTAAACCGTTTGATGCTATTGTAGAAGCTATGCCATCTTGCCAGGCATATACTGCTTGTCCTTTCGAAATTGGACCTTTTACTCTTACTGGAACTCTACCTTTAAGTGCTAGGGCTTGCCCGTCTGCGTCTGAATTCATTAAATATGCAGGTTTTTCAGATACAACGCCAACTACAAGATCACTAACTTTCGCAGGTCTTGTTTCCGCTTCGCCGCCAACTGCCATTACTGTACCTACAGGATGTTCTTCGTCAGTTGTGTATTTTTCTGCTAAGTCAGCATAACGTGCAGCAGTTGCAGTACCTTGAAATAAATTAGCAACTAAATTACCGTCTGCTGTTCTAACAGCAACCGTATTGTTTGACAGTGTTTGGCTTCCGGGTGCATATTGTCCAGTGGCATATTTTAATTGATCTGCTTTATCAGACGTTCCTCTAAAATTAGTAGCATAAACTTCGTTCCATTTTAAAGTTGATGATCCAATATCAAACTGATCATTTGCTCCTGGAATTAATCCTGTTTGGTTAATTCTTCCAATTTCTGTTAGCGTACCAAGTGATGTTGTAACTCTAAATATTATATTTTGTCCTGGAAGATTTTGTTGTATAATACCGTCTTGGTTTTCTACTTTAAATTCAAATTCGTTAGATGGACCAAGTGTAATACCGTCTGACGGGAATCTAGTTACACCTGTAAACGATGCTCCAGATCTTAAAAGAAATTCGTCAACTGTTTTGCCGCCTAAACGCTTAGAGTTACTTGCTGTTCCGTGATATTCATAATTTCTATCGGCTACAGCTTGACTATTTGTTATGCCATTGTCTGCTTGTAAAGTCCATTTAAGTGTAAGACCTTTTCTAATAATATCAAAACCGACAATTGAATTTGTAGGGTTAATTTGAAATTCGTTGTCGCTAATTATATAAACAATATTATCTTCAATTGTAGCAGCAATTACACTATAATTAACATCATCTACGCCTAAAATATTAAGACTTTGCATTTGCGTTAAGCCTTCTCCAGCATTTTGTGGGCCTATTAATACAAATATTGTACCGTTATAAACATATAGTTGATCATTAGCACTATCCCACCAAAAATCTCCAGAAGTAAATCCTGTTGGCTGATCTGCTGCTACTGTTGCACCGCCTGAAGCTTTCCAAGTATTTCCGTCATAAAACTTTAATTTTGTATTAGATGAGTCATACCAAAGTTGGCCGCTAAGGGGTCGTTGCGGTGCAGTAGTTCCTGAAAAGTTTTCTAGCAAGAAAAGCATATTTTCGTTTTGAATTTCGCCATAACCTGCGTAGTTTTTACCAATAAATTTTAGATCAGTTGTTTGATCTATTGTACCGTCTTCGACAGTAGTTAGTGTTGTATTGTTATATCTATCAATTTGATAAGCCATCTTTGTTTAACCCCTAAGTGCTATATGTTATTTATTCGTTTAAAATGAATAAGGAGATGTTGTACTAACGTGGTTCCAATTTACTCCATCTGATTCAAATGTCATTAGTGTTCGTGTCGGTGTAAGAATAACACTACCACTTGCTGTGTTTGATGCTACAATATCTTGAATTGCAGTTTCATTGAGTGTGCTGTCTGCATCAACTGCTATAGCAGTTTTTGTTAGTACTCCTGATGTATCAGGACTTAAACTAACATCTACATTAATACCTGTAACAGTTGCTCCTGCATAAGATGTAGCGTGTACTCTTGCTTGTTTTCCTGCATTAGATGCACTAGCAGGAATCATTGATTGAACAATGGTTGCTACATTGTTTTCTAATGTAACTCCGGATCCTAATCCTGTAATATCCATTGCAAATGCTAACGGTGACAACGAAGTTTGTTCATCAACATATGCTTTACTCGCTGCATCAGTAGGATCACCTGTTAATGAATCTGTCTTGGGAATTCCGGTAATCATTTGATTATCGGTAACTGTAATAGTTCCTCCAGCAGTAATGTTTATGCCATTATTAGATACAATAGCAAATGTTCCGTTACTTGGGGAAGCTGTAATTGTTGCACCATCGATACTTATATCGTCAACATTTAAATATAATAATGTACCTAGCTCATCTAAATCAAGTGCTTTTTGCACATTTGTTAAGCTAGTATTTGTTAACTTGTCAACTCCGCCAATCTGGTAAGTTTTAGTATCATCACTAAGGTCAAAATTAACATTTGATGTCCACGCATCTTCAGCATTGATCCAAGTTAGGGTTTTTGAACCTACATCACTAGTTTCTAATATTAGTCCTGCATTATTTGCATCAACACCGGTTAAAACTGATCCATCTGATGTTTTAGCAATTTCAATATTTTTATCTTCTACTCTTAATGTAGCAACATCAATACTTGTAGTTTCACCTTCGACTAGTAAATTTCCAGTAACTCTTAAATCGCCGTCAACATCAAGAGTATATTCTGGGAGTCTAAATGCAGTTCCTGTAGCATCTTTTGTAAAAATGCCTACACGCTCAGTACTTGAGTCTATGTAAATTGCATCAACTGTAACTGACCCAGCAGCACTTGATTTAACTCTTAAACTTATATCTTGGTCTGTAATTTGATTTTCAATATAAAATCTAGGTCCAACAATTCTTTGAACAACGTTTTGTGATACACCTAAAGTTAAACCACCATTGTTAGATATTGTTAATGTACCTGTCGTTGTACCATTAGAAGTAGATGGAAGGAAAGAATCAGCTGTTCTTACTACGCCGCCGACAGTAACTAGAGCGTTTGCAGATTCTGCAATTCCTCTATATTTAAAGTTATCCTTATCAATAACGTTTATGCCTTTATATATAATACCGTCTGGATTTGCGTCACTTACTAATCCTAAAATTCTTTGACTGTAAACTGGTGTAAATTCTAAATCACTAATTACAGCAGATAAATTTCCTCCAATATATAAATTAGCAACAGTACGAGCTCTACTTTGTGAATCAAGCACACTTTCTACTCTAAATCCTGTCTCTCCTTGGGTAGAATTGTATGACGGACCCATTAAAATTAAATCAGTTCCATCAAAAGCATAAACTTGATTATTTAGACTATCTATCCATAAATCGCCTGCAACCATTTGCGGTCTAGTAGACTGAACAAATGGTCCGCCACTTGCTTTCCATTGTTCGCCGTCATACACTTTTAAACGCTGATCATTTGTATCCCACCATATTTGTCCTGTTAATGGATTACTAGGTGCAGCACTATTTGCAAAACTTTCTAATAACTTAATAAAGTTTTCATTAAAATATTCACCGTAGCCGGTATAGTTTCGTCCTACAAGTACTAAATTAGTTGTAGTAGTATCTATTTGACCGTCTATTAAATCAGTTAATATTGTTCCGTCTGTTTTATTAAGTTGATAGCTCATTTTTATTGTCCAGTATAAATTATATAATTAACGGCCAAGTAGGGATTCATAGTATTAATAGCTGCACCTACTAACTCTGGATTAGCTTGTGTACCTATGTTTCTATAATCACCTGTTCCTGTTTGGCCGCCTTCTGCCAAGCCACCACTAGATGATAACCCCTGTGTTCCCCCTAAGCCTGGCTCTACTGTTAAAGTAATTGCATTATCGTCAGCAGGTTCGCCTGCTCCTTCACGAATAGCATAATATTGATTTCCGCTTGCGCCTTCTAAATCGTGTTCGTGTTCTGGCAAGTTAATATCTCTTACTGTTATATCTTCTTGTCCTGAGTTTCCGCCTAGTGCATCAGCTGCATCGCCAGTTACACGGTTAGCAGGAATACCTGCCATATTATCAAGACCTAATGGGAATCTTCCTCTTAGATCAGGTAAGCCGAAAGTAGTTGCGCCGTTGTTATCTAACAACGTTCTGTCTCTAAATGAATATCTAATAGCTTCAAATAATATACTATAATCAGCAATATTAACTATCGATCCGTCACAGAATAACCAACCTCCTGGTAGTTCAATACCTGCATACGGCATTATTGCTCCTGCAGGTACTAGTGGAATAGTACTTAAAAAAGTACTTTTCTTAATTTTATACACACCTGCATTAAATCCGCCCGAAGTGTTTAGTTTGTTTATTAATAATTCATCTTCGTTATTAGAAAATGGTATAGTAGTTTTGTTTGAAATAAAGCTATTTGTTACTCTTACATCAAACGTTTTGTTTGTTCCGCCTGTTTGACCATCAAAATCAAAACTCACATTTTCAACATCGCCAGTAAGTTGGAATGTAGTTGCTGTAGCCAGTCTATCTGCACTACCTGCTCTTCCGCTAACAGTACCACTTACGTTACCTTGTAAGTTGCCAAAGAATGTAGTTGAGTGTATTTGCTCATATTTGTTATTAGGATCGCCAATTTTTCTTGTGCCGTTGCCGTCTGGAACAATATTACCAGATTGTATAACTCCAGCGCCGGCTCCTGAATCCATATATAGATCGCCGCCAATATATGCATTTCTTGCAACTGCAATACCGCCTTTGGTTATTAGTGTTCCTGTGTTTAAGTCAGTTGCATTAAAAGTTGTATCAATTAATATTTGACCAGTGGTAGGATCTCCTACTTTAGAGTTAATGTTTATTGATCCTTTTAGATCTAATTCTGTTTCAGGTGCTCCAGTATTAAACCCAACTAACCCTCTAGAATCAATACTAACTACAGTATTATAATTAGTACCATTAAGTAGTCTAAAATCAATCGATGCACCATCGCTATTCTGTTGTATTACTGCACGTTGATTTTCAACTTGTAATCCAAGTTGTCCACTAGTTCCTACTAAAACTCCTGTATCGCTTTTAACACTTAATCCAAAGTCAGAACTAGTTGGCGCATCTGCTCTTAAAAAGTTAGATGCAGATATTGTTTGATTGTTTACAACAAGTGCTTCTGCTTTTTCAGCCGTACCGTAATATTTTAGATTTTCACTGCCAACTAAAGGCAATGAACTTAAATTAAGCCCTGAGTTAATTGTAGAGAATCCAGAAATTGCAGTTTTAGGAACAAATCCTTGACTACTAATAATAATTGCGGGCTGATTTTTAATTTTAATTGTAAACACGCTATAAGTATTATCGTCTGTTCCTACAATAGACTCTGATTGGCCGCCTGTTAGCAAACCGTCACTAAAGTCTGGACCTACTAATACCCAAGCTGCTCCAGTAAACAAATACAACTGTTGAGTTTCAGTGTTTACCCATAAATCTCCTGAACTTGAATTAGCCACTGCTGGTTGATTAGTAGCTTTTTTAACACCACTAGCTGCTATCCAAGTAGTGCCGTCGTATATTTTAAGTTGATCAACACCTTCTGTAGTATCATACCATAACTGTCCTTCTACAGGACGCTCGGGTGCGTTACTATTTGCAAAGTTTTCTAATAAATGTAAGAAGTTTTCACTTACTGCTTGGCCGTATCCTGTAAAGTTTTTACCAGGAAACGACAATGTTGTCTCTTGATTTAAGGTATTATCTTCAACAATTACAGATCCCTTGTTAACAGTATCGGTGTATCTAATTTCGTATGCCATTATCTACTCCTTATCCTGCTAAACTCTGAACACGTACTGTATAATCAATCTGTATTAAGCGGTTGAGTGATTTTTGCACAGGGTGGAAAATTACGTGTGTTAATAATCTGCCGTTGCCGTCCGCTGAATAACTTCTAAGTCCTAGTTCATCAAATACAAAATTATTACTTTGAGTGCTTGCAGTATCAAATGCATCTTGTCCGTTTGGTTCGCCGTAGTCTAGCAAACAACTTACAAGTATATCAGTATAGTTAGTACCACTTAAATGGCGTACTTCTGTTTTATTTCTAACAGGATCAGTATTGTTTACGCTTCTTTCATCTACAACCTTTGAATATGTTTGGTTATATAAAGTTGCATTAGTTCCTGTGCTATTTGGCGTTAGGTACGTAATTATCCCAGTAGGATCTACTGAAGTGCCGCCGTTTCCGAACGCCATTTCATATATAAACCCTTGCCCAGCATTAGACAAACTTTCAGCAAGTGCAATACTCATATTTTCATAATGAATTGCATTACGTTTGTCAATATATACTTTTTGGGATTCAGGATCATATATTTTTATATGGCCTTGAACTAAAACTCCATTTGTATCTTGCATATTATCACTCATTTGATTTTTCCTATACTGTATTTATTCAGGTAGCTCAGATGTTCCTGCACGTAAGAATCTACCAATACTATTTTCTGATTCACCTAACGATTTTACACCTTCGTTCCAAATTTTTCCTTGTTTTTTGATTATAGTTACTCTTGAACCTTCTACAGGTACTCGTTTTAATATAATAGACTGTGATGTAATATCAAACTGTACATCAGGATCTATTTCATAATCCCCTTCAGGGCTATCTAATTCGTGTACCGGTAGATAATCTTTTCTATAATTTTTATTCATTCTAGTACCTGCTACAAATATTTCTAATTCGTTAATAGATCCTGTTGGATGATCTACTGTAAATTCAGCAGTTACTCCATCAGCAATATAATTTTTAACAATAGTGTTATCTCTGTACGGAATGGTTTTGCTTATATTTTGATCGTATACCTTTGTTCCTGCACTATGGACTGTTTTTATTCCAGTTCCTAGTGTTCCTCTACGAAGTTGTCTTAGTGTATTACCTTCTTTAACAAAATATTCAATTCTCTCGCCGTTTACAAAAATAATTCCAGGCAAGTTTTGTCCTTTATTAGGTTCTGACAACTCGGTTCCGTCTACAACTTCTATTCTTAGATCATACTCATTTAAGTCAGTAGCAAGAGCTGTAGTAGCTGCATCTAGTCTCTTAAAGTGTGTTCTGTTTAGAATATCTTTAAATTGTCTAAATGCAAACTTAGAAACATTAGTTTCTGCAGAAAAATGTATTATATCTAAAACATCATTTTGTTCTGGATAATCTTTTAACATTACTTTAGTTTTATCGTCTGTTATGTAATAATCTATATCACCAGATAATAAAGTGCCGTTTTTAATAACCCAAACATACTTTGCATCAATAGCAGGCTTACGTAATTGGACTTCTCCTACAGTTAATCTTTGATATGTGTCATAATCTACATTGTCAGCTGCAAGAGTTACTCGAGAAACTACATCATAATTTAATCTTTCTATTTCTAAAATATCGTGATTACTAAATTGATATATGTCTACTAATGTACCGTCTTGTGGTGCGTTGTTTAGCCTCACAGTTGCTGGACCAGAAAGTGTATACTCGCCATCAGTAATAACAAATATTTCTAAAGTGTCGCCTGGCTGTCCAATATCGTCTGCTAAAACAACACTACTATTCGAAATATCAAATCTCCATTGTAGAGCTTCTACTGTTATTCGAACACCGTTAAGAAATACAACAATATCTTCAGTTAACAAGGATCCCGAAGGCTGTTGGAATACTTCTAGCAAATATTCTCTTTGACTATTTGCAGGAATAGTATATTGTATATTATAACCTGGGCTTAGTATGTTGTTTCCAACCTTAACAATTAAATTGTATTGCGAAGGTTTTGAATAGAACGGTCCAGAACTTAAAGTAAAGTCAGTAGTATTGTCGTCACCGACAAAACTATCTTTCTTAAGTTGACTATAATTTACCTGTGTATCATTATCAAATATTGCAATGTATACTAAAGTATTATCTTCTGGAGATGTTTCAAAAATTACTGTTGTGTTTTGAGATATCGATTCGCTTATTTCAACAGTTTGTTTTACACCATTTACACTAGCATATACACTAAGACCTTCTTGGAATTTAACATTAGTTTCAAATGCAGTTGTGGATCCGTCACCTGTAAATTCTTCAAAGTCTAAAACATTTTGTGTAGCTTGTGCTAGACAAACAATATTTAATGACGCATTAGACACAAAATTTGCATTATTTGTATTAAGTGTTAGAGTATTATCCTTCCAGTTAATTGTATAATCAGTATCTAGTTCTAATATTTCGTTATTTAATTTTACAAAAACTGAAGCAGTAGTACCAGGAGTTATACCTAACTCATAAGTTAATACAGAAGTATCTAGTCTATAGTTTTGGCTAAAGATTTTTCCTTGGCCGCCGCTTTCTCTAGTATAAACTTTAATATCAAGTGTATCAAAAATTTGTCCTGGAACAAGTTCTTCAGGTCCTGCCATTGCTGCTTCAGATATAAATCCGTCACCATCGGTTATAATATCTTCAGCATTAATGCCAGTTGCAGTATTGTATGCTAAGTCGCCGCCACTTAATTGTGTATCATAACTGTTAGTATCCGGAAGTATACTTCCGTCACTTGTAGTTTTTCTAATTATTAGCGTATCACCATCTAATAATGCAACATTCAATTCGTCTAATCTAACAATGTCTGTAACACCGTCACCTGTAATACTTTGCATTATTGCACTAGTATTTGTTACAGGTTCTGCTGTTCCAAAATTAGGATCGTCTAGTCTTACAAATGGATTCGGATTTGGTTCGTCATTGCTTGCTAGACGTCTATACACGTTGTATACTACTCCGTTTTCTAGCGGAGCTGATAGCTGTACAGCAATCGTTGACTGATCTGCTGTAAATATTTCATCTTCAAAGGTGTTATCAAATGCATCCCATTGATCTGTATACCATCCTCGTGTATCCCATCCTGAAATACCAGCAAAGTCATAACTTCTTACTTCAATGCCGCCGTAATCAATTCCTTTCATTAGTTGTGTAAGGTCTTTGCCGTACATATCTACAAAAGGATTGTAAGAATGTAAGATTCTGTCTTCGGCACCTAGCATACTTAACGGAAGCTGATACTTAATTTCGATTAATGCACCCAATGCAGGAGGATTTGCAAAAATAATTCTTCCTCGTTCTCTTGTATAAGACTTTGATGTATCTTCAAAATTTTCATAAGTATATTTGCTTCTTAATTGCTCTATGCCATTTACAAAAACTTGTACCTTTGTGTTGTTAAGATCCATTGGATATGGCAATTCAAAATTAGTATCAAAATTTGTACCAGTATGTAGTGTTTGTTTAGCAATTGTTTCATATGTAAATTCACCACTTAATCTGTCAAACTTAACACGTATATGCGGAGATCTAACTTTACCGTTGCCTAGTATAGCAGTAGCCTTAGCTACAACTCCATTATCTCCTTGTGAGCCTTCAATAATAATATCGGGTTTACTTGTATAACCGTTTCCGGGATTAGTTACTATTATGTCTGTTACTTTACCATAACCCAATACTGCTTTAGCAGTTGCACCGGCGCCGCCGCCGCCAACTATTTTAACAGTTGGAACAAATGTATAATCTTGGCCAGCATTAGATATTTTTATTTCTTTAATTTGATAACCTAAATTATCTCTCCAATGTTTTCTTGGATATACTAATGTATTATCTTCTTCTCCTACAAGATTATTATCTACTATTGTTGTTATACTTGCATCTATTCTTCCTAAAGATGTGTCGTAATAAGGAGATAAATCAAAGTCAGTTACAGAACTTCTAGTATTATCAATCTTTTCATAGTTGTCTACATATTCTCTAATATTTGTCGAGAATGGTTTTACTTCTCTTACATATTCTTCAAAGTCTTCAAGATTGTTATACTGGAATGTTATATCTTGTTCTAATTCTCCTAATTTGTGCTTTGCAGAAATAAAACTTGTTTTAAACATCCAATCTACTCTTGGTTGTTCTGATAAAATATATCTCAAAGATGCTAAGAACAACTGATTGTATTCAACTTCAAGATCTCCTACAAATATATCATCACGAATTGTTTCTAATATAATACGTAATTCTTTTGTCGGATTATTATCATAGAATGTACTATCATAACTTCTGTTATCATAACCAATTGTATTCTTAATAAAATTATATAGATTATCTTTAAATGCAATAGTTCCGTCTTGTCTACCTATTGTATTGTAATTAATTGTATAATCTTCTGTATTTTCGTTTGAGATTTTTTCTAGTAAGAGCCAGCCGCCTGATCCAACATTGTTAATTTTAACAATATCACCAATTGAATCATTAACGCCAGCAAGCTGGTAAGAATTATCAACAGAAAAATCAATGTTACTAAATTGATTATATCCGTCTGCATACCAATCAACATAATCCCAGAATTTTGTAACATCATAGCTTTGAATAGCTGTTCTAATCCACATTCTTTGAGTGTTATCATAAGCATATATAGCCCAGTTATTGAATGCTGTATTGTCCGATTTAATTAATACTGAAACACGTCTTACATTAATTATAGTAGATTCTGTGTATCCAGAACCTTGAGTAAGTATTTCAGCATTAGTAACCTGACCAAGATTATTAATAGTTAATTTAAATGACGCTCCTGTTCCGTCGCCCTCTATTTGATAGCTAGGCGGAACTTTATATCCTCTTCCAGAATCTTCAATTACTAGTCTAATAATTTTTCCGTTTACAATAATAGGTCTAATTTTAGCCTGTGTAACTTTATTAGTACTAATAAATTCTAATTCTTCAAAAGTATCAATTTCAAAATCGAAACGATTTGTAATAAATGTAGGAATTTCTTCTTTGCGTAAAAGTTCTGATATATTCTTCTCATCTACTATAATATTTTTAGAAAGAACAAAATTTATCCTTTCAACTGCTTGCTTTAATGCTTCAACACGATTTACAAACATACTTTGTCTTGGACGATTTTGCACACCATAGCGTTTTGCAACTGGTATTGTTGCATCAGGCACAACACGACCATTGTCGTCAACACCAATTAAGCTATCAAACCATTTACGTTCAATATCCTTGTTTGGTTTACTTGTAGCAAGTTTGTCTGACAAAATTTGATATTGTCTATGCTCGTTTTGATCTTGATTTTTACCATCAGAGTATCTAATGTTTAATACAAGATCGTCTGATGTAACTAAGCTATCGAAATTATTCAGCACAAATTTATCTTCTGATAGGAAGCTTATAAATCTATATCCTTCTTGACGAGGTCTTGCAATTAAATTAGCTATAGTTTGTATATTTAAATTTCTGTTTTCTATTTGCGGAATAGTAGTTTTATTTTGTACCCAGAAATAATATTTTGTTGTAAATGTTTGACTTATATCATCGTACGATAGTCTTGCACTATATTTGTTATCTCCGTATATTGCTCGACCGCTTATTCCTAATGCAACTCCGTTATCTGTATCTGCAAGTTGATTCCACTGACTTGGTAAGTAATCGCTTTCTACCCATTCGTAAACGTCAATACTAGAACCAGCTAATAACTTATTCCATTCTCCTTTTTGGAATGATGTTGATCCTTGGTAAGGATAAGAAAATCTTGCAGTCGAAACATTCCACCAAACTTGACCAACATATGTTTTACTCCAATATGTTTTAGGATTTACATTTTTGTCTGCCAAATCTCCTACATTATATGTTGCAGGATCTAATGGCAATTTGTAAGTTATTTCTTGTTCTGCAATACCGGCAATTTTTCCTTGCAACGGATCAATATAATCAATGTAAGATACTATTTCGTTAGTTCTCTTATTATATAAGAACGCTCCTTCTATTTTAGATACGTCTACAGGCACTACACTTGATCTAATTTCATTATATGAAATTTTATTTTTTGGTTTTCTGTAATCTAGTACCGCACCTCTTTTATTACCAGAAGTTTGATTAGGAAGTCCTACGTAAATGTGATTATCTTCAATTAATAAATTACGTCCAAATTCTATTTCTGCATTTTCGTATATTAATCTTTCTGAGAATAGTAAGTTATTTTGTAAATTTTCAAATATGTAAATATTACCCTTATCTATTTTAGAATTTTTAAATGATGTAAACTTACTATCAAACGTAGTTTCTGTTCTAGTTTCAGAAGTTGTATCCAAAACATACGAATTTTCCAAAGCTTCTTCAAACGTGTCGAAGCGAGTTGGTATTGACACATCGCCATTGATACTAGATACAACTAGACTATCCTTACCGTATGCTAATGAATTACCAAAGCCTTCAACTTCTTCGTTGTTTGGTGAATATAGCTTAATGTTAGGTTGTGTAATTTCTCCATCAACAGTTCCAAACTTTTGATTTGTATAATTGTATTCATAAACCCAAACAGAACCTTTATTAAATCCTTGTTCGTCATCTAGCGGAACACTTACTGCTATCTTGTTTCCTTGAGGATTGATAGATACAGAATCTGCCCATTTATTAATGTCAATATATACGTCAGGTGTTTGAGCATCATTATCGTGATCACTTAAAATATAACTGCTTGATGGTGCTTTTATAATTTGAGAAAGTTCATATTTGTTATCTTTTAATTTATAAATTGCAATAGCTGTTTCTAATGTACTATCTGACAATTGTTGTTTTGATCTAACAACTAAAGTTTCACCCTTGTCGTCTAAGGAAAATGTCGATGCAAATTGTTCTATATTTTCTATAGGATCGTAAGTTTCTTCTAATAATGCCTTGAAGCTAGTTAAATTTGGAAGATAACCTAAATAATCAATTCTATCGTCTGTTATACTCCACGATGTATTTTCTTCAGAAGGTACACTTATTGAACTTGTAATGTTTGTGGTTGCTGTCCAAAATACAGACCCATAAAGAACAATATCTCCTAGTTTATAACTAGCAGTACTGTCATATGTTCCTCTGTAATTAATATCTTTTCCTCTTTGCCAACTGATATTATTCCAGTAAATAGAATTTTTTATTTGATCTTCATTTACTGTAGTATCTTTTAGTGCAATATAATAATTGTCTCTCCATTTAACAACATCGCCAATTGAATATGCTTTGTTTAATTGATACGAGCCTAAGAAGTTTTGATCTATAGTTGTCCCGTGATTATATATTTCAATAGCACCAGGATTTTTCCTCCATTCATACGGATCATTTCTAGCGTCTCCAGAAGGTTTATTAGAAATTAAAAGCTTATACAAGTTGTTTTGTTTTTTAATTTCTACTTTAGAACCAAAGTGCTTATCTTTTCCTGCATATTCTGAAACTAATGTAATTTGATACTGATAAGATCCAGTAACGTCTTTTCTAAAAATGCTAACAGCACCTTGATTTAAGTACCCAGTTGTGCCTGTTTTTTCTGCAGGAATGTTATAAACCTGCTTAAAGTCTTTGTTTAGACTAGAAGGATAATTAGGTTCTCTATCAATACCTGTAATAATATCTTCATTAAAGAAATAATATTCTTGATCAATAATTGGAGTTACATTATCCCAAGTAAATGTTGTTGGAAAGTTTCTTCCGCTATCAATAACTAATAATTTTCCTATTAAACTTGTACCAATTGCAATATCATTGTTAGGATTTAATACAGTACCTATAATTTGATCAGGATCACCGTTGCCTCTAAGACCTGGGTTCGACAAACGTCTTAATTCATATCTTCCGATGTTTGTTAATTGCTCCCAAGAACCTGAAGCAATATCTGGTCTTAATTTTACATATACTCTTACACTATTAAAGTTTCTTTGATAAAATACAACTTCCGCCGCACTTGTTGTAGTAGTAGTTAAAGCAAGGCCGCCTTGGCCGTCTCTAGGATATTGCACATCTACTAGCACATCTCCAATTTCTGGTTCAAAAACATTACCTTGGAAATCAAATTCTGTAAAATCAAAATCAATAAATCCATCCCACATATCTTGAATAGTATGTGTACCTGTAATATCGTCAGTTGTAATGCCAGTCGGAGTAATATCATATGCTGAATTATCAAAAAACTTAATATTAATTTGATAACTAGGATTGTTTAAAAATCTTTGATAAATTATATCGGAATATGTTTTTGATATTCTTATTACAAACCTCGAATCCGGTCTTGATAATTCTAAACCGTTGTTGTCGCCAGTAAACGAAAGATGATTTATAAAACTTGCTTGGTTCTTTCTTAAAACATACGGACCAATTTCAGAAATTGTATCTTGAATATTATCATAGACATTTATTGGTTCATTATCAAGTATTTGCGCTGCTGTTCTAACATCAGAATAAACTAGTCCTCGACCAACATCATAGTAAGCACGGTTGTTAGAATATGTAAACTCATCTCCAGAAAATAGTTCAGTTGTTTGTGGCTCAGGGTCGTTTCCAATATTATATGTCTTAAATAACCAATATCCTGATACTTCCTCTGACGTTGCATATGTATTTTCTTCGGTATAGAAGCCTACAAAATCTCCAAATGCAGTAAACAATTCACCGTTAACTGTAAATACGCCGTTTCTATTTTTTAAGTAGAGTACCGCACTATCTCTATTAGTACCTACATAGTATACTTCAGCTGTCCCTGTGTCAGTCTGTATAAAGTCTCCTATATTAGGTAAAGTTACAAAAGTTTCTATAAAGAATATGTTATCAATTTTTTCTTGGATAATATGTTCTCTAGATAAAAAGTTTACAGACAGTTCTGATATTCTGTTATCAAAAGGAAAATAATCATCTAATGTTGGATATGCAAAACTTCTTTGATTCCAGTACAATGTAACTCCGTCGCCGGGTGCTGTTCCATTGTACATATCGCTAGGTGCTCTAATTAAAAAGTGATCTGTTACATTATTTTCTAAACCAGGATCTCCCGATACAAGTAGTGTTAAACTTGTACTATCTGTATCTGCTTGATCTACTAAGTTAATATAAGAATCAAATGTACTAAAGGGCTGATCTTCAATTTTTGGTAATATTTCTCTGTTTGCTCTCCATAAACTTTCTTTATATCTAACTATATCACCTTTAACATAACTAGTGTCTGTATCAAAGTTTCCTTTAAATTTAGTTTTTACATAACTTGCATCTGGTGCACCGATTACTAAATATTCGCCATCTTCGGAAACATCGATACTCTGTCCAAATTTTGAAAGTGCAGGATCATAGTAAAGTATAGCATCATCGGTTTGCTGTGTCCAGTTTTCTGCAACTTCTGCATCACTAAAAAACGTTCCACTAATGTGATTTCTTTTTGCTTTCCAGTATGTTCTAGTACTATCTAAATCATATACAACTATATCGTTTGTATTATATCTAGTATTTTCAGTCCACACTTCAATAAAGTCAGGTGGCAAAATTGTTTGATCAATTTTTAAATCCCAAGACTCGTTTGTTCTTCTATAGTAATCAACTTTACCATTAAGCTCTGAATCAGAACTAACAAACAAATTTCTATTGTCAGCGGTAACTGCTATACTGTTTGAATAGTTTTGTAGTATACCTTCAAAACTTTCTATATTTTGTATTTCTTGTCTTTTTGCATATATTGGTGAATTTTCTATAACTTTCCAATCGTTATTAGAATAGTTTTCAATCCAAAATCTTTGATTTGGATATAGTTTTTGCTGTGCTAGAGTATTTGCTTCTGATATATCATTAACTTTTACAGAACGTAATTTAGATACCGTAAATTTTTGATTTACAAATGTATCGGGTAGATCATCTTCAGGTACATAAACTGTAACGCTGTTTAGATTTATACTTTTAACAATGTATAATCCTGTAAGATTATATTCTTCAGCATTTTTAATTCCAATAATATCTCCTTCTTGAATAAACGGAGACGCCCATCTATCAAGAGTAATCTTATATGTAACTTTACCATCTTGTGCAACTAAATTATCTTCGGATAAGTCTAATGCATACGCATCTGCGTGTATATGTTGAAATACATTCCAAGGCTTAACTCCTGATTCAGTGATCCATATATAATCTCCAAGTCCTAAAAGATTTACATTACCATTTGGTAATTCGTCTTCCGAACTTGCTACAAATGTCACATCTTCTTCTCTTACAAATCCGCCTGATTTTATATATTCTTCTGTAACAACCTTTGTCGGGAAAGGTTTATGATTATAGTCTACAGGTTTATCATAAACTTCGTAGGGCAAAATTCTATAGTGCTTATCAAAATTAGAATTAGGAATTACATTAACTAATTCTATTGCCTGCGGTGACTCTAAAAGTTTATCTTCTTTTAGATTAAACTCGACTTGTTTTTTATTATCAACAGCGCCATATCTTCCAACTTGCAGAGCCCATTCTTCATAAAACTCCAAAGTATTCTCACCGGCACTACCTAAAGATCCAAACAGTTTAGTTAAAGCATTTTTTGTACCTTTGTCTTGTATAAATCCTTGATAGAATTTATACTGACTTACATCATCAGGTATAATATTTGACAAATATTGTCTTTTCTGGAAACCAGTAAGATGTTTTGCCATTCTTTGTAATTCGCTATCAAAACCTTGCGTATCTAAACTATAAAAATCATTAAATTGATTAATTCTATAATCAAAGTTTGTTAGCAATTCAGATTCAGGTTTTTCACTTAATCTATACCATTTACTACTATCAAATTTAGAAGCACCTGATACATTGGCAACTGCTACATAATAATATTGTTTATATTTTATAAGATTACCAATTTTATAATCTTTCCATTTTTCCCAATCTACTACTGTTGCGTCATCAAATATAAAGCCCGGTATGTTTAATCCTCCATTCCAGTCAGCTGCTTTATATCCTGAAATTCTAATTCTTTCTTGTCTATAACCAGTTGAAGGTTGGAATACAATATCATTAAAAACCGTTTTATTGTCAATTAAAACAACGTGTTCTTTTTGTACAAGCGGCAACGATGCACTATACAATCCTTCTGCTGTATTTTCTGTTTGTATTCCAAAACTGTTTTGATTTCTTAGTAAGCTACTAAATTCACTTGACAAAGGTTCGCCGTTTGCTTGTAAGATAGAGTAAGGATAAAACTCATCATTAATATTATCAACTACATAATAGTCTTTCTGGAAGTTAAATTTGTTTGCAGCAGGTGATAATGTTATCACTGTGCCTGCGGCCCAACCTTGTGTAGTCCAGAACAAAAATTCTCTAGCAATTTGGTCCCAGTTATTAACTGATCCATCTTCTTCTACAAAGTTAAAATCAAATCCAATTTTTTGTAACTGTTTTCCGTAACCTAATAAAAAGTCTACTACTTCTTGAGAAGTTCTTAGTGTTGTTCCGTATGCTAAACTTTGAGCAACTGTCTCAAAGTTGCTTTTAAACAATGCTGTTTTGCCGCCGACTGTAGGCAACTCAGGTAGTTTAACTAAGTTTTCTAAACTAAATGTTTCTTTAGATGTATGAGTTTTTATTACTCTATAATAATCATTTATATATTCTACTACTGTATCTTTTACATAGTATTTTCTACCTTGCCATTCTGAAGAATCTTCAGAAATTCCGCCAACAGTGACCGGAACTGCTTTACTACCAGAGAGTGGCATAAGATAATTAAAAAATGGATTTTCGTTATTATACCCTCTTATAGTGTATCCTGAAGCAGTTTTCTCAACAACTACGCCACTATATACTGCTACATCTAAAGGAGAACTAGTATTAAAGAATATTTTATAGTTTTCTTGAGGAATATATATTCCTCCCTCTTCTAGCTGTTGTTGAGGACTTCTGCTATCAAGAATTAAATTTAATTTTTTAGTATCGCTAAAACTACCTAATTTAAAACCAAGTTGGTTTGTTATACTAGTAACTTCGTTTTGGTAGTCGTTGTAAACTGTCAGTATATCACTTGCAACTAAATTATAAATGTAATTTACAAGGCCAGCAGTTAGTACTCTTTCATTATCTGCATATGTATTAGGAAACACAATACTATCAAGTGTAATATTCTTGTTTGTTACAGAATATACTTTTTGATTTGCTAAGTTAGTTGATATTCTTGATACATCAAATGCTTCGCCGATTATTTTTGAAGGTTTGTTTACTATCATACTTAATAGCACTGCAAACGGATAATCAGAACTTCTACGCCACGCTGTTTCTACAGGAGCTTCGTCACCGAAAGTAAAATTACCTGTTGATTGGCGCAAAACAAATTGTTTTACATATCCACTTTCTTGTGGATGTTTAAGTTTGCCTTGAGAATCAACTGGTATCCAAGAAGTGATTCCTGGTCTTGCATAATCAGCATTATACCTTATATTTCCTGGCTCAGCAATTTTTCCTTCTTGGATATCTCTCCATAGAATTAAATTGTCACTTGTGTACGGAGCAGGTCCGTATACTTCATTCCACCATTTTGGTTTTATTTTGAAACCTAATATTTCCCAAGGATTGCTGTGCGGACGATCAGTATCAAATGCACGTTTGTATATGCCTCTCCAGAAACCAGGCAGTGGTTGAGAAGTTGGGCTTAATGCTTGTGAGTAATTAAACGTAAAAGGATTAAGTCTATCATAGAAAAAATTATCTGTATAATCATTATCAACTAGTGTAAGCCATTTTGTAAAACTAGACAACAAACTACGATCTACTTCTTGCTTTGTAAATTCGCCGTCTCTCCAGTCGCCGCCGATAAATTTATCTACATTAATAATATTTGTGTCATAATTTACTTTAATATTATTAAAAATTCTCTTTTCAAAATCTAAAAGTAATTCGTCTCTGTAATCAAGATACGCACGAATATAACTACCGTCGTGACCTTTAATAAATGCAACACCTATTGGATATGCATCAATTTCTACATTATCGGTGCCGCCGTGAGTTCCTCCGGTGCCTGGCATATATAAATTAATATTCAATCCGTTAAAGGTGTGTGTATGGTATGTTCCTGTGCCTCCAGCATCTATATCAGCAGTTGTTGCTGATTCTTTTGTAGTGTATAAAGGATAAAACCATCCTCTAATATTAGTAGCACTATCTTCACCGTAAATTTTATAAGGACCATCATCAGTAGGTTGATCTGTTTGGTAAGTATCATCTATAACTAGTTCAGGTTCGTACTTGGGATACAATCCTAATTTTGTTGGGGTTGGTGCAATATAACTTCCGTCAGATGTATTATATTCATAAATTTCAATAATGTCATTTTCAATTTGATTTGCACTAATATCAACATACCCATCTGATCTAAATGTGTAATCTTTGCCGTTAACTAGTTGCTTTTTATTAAGATAAACATTTACACATTTAGCTGATATTTTTTCTAAAGTAAATGCGGTGCTAAGAGGATATTGAGTTATTCTCGAATCTAAAACTTTATATTCTATTCTATTATTTGGTCCGTATGAAAGCATATCGGAAAAATAAAAGGGTTGAGATTTAATTTTATCTTTATTAATTACTTCTAAAACTTTATCAACGTGTTGTTTTGTTTCTCCGTCAAAACCTAAAGACTCAGCTGTTTCAAGAAATACTCTTTTAAACTTATTATATTCTTTGTTTGCATAAGATACAGATTTTATTAGATTGTATTTTTTATTAGTAATATGATACAATGACAAGTTTAACGGACTTGCGTGTTTTACAAATCTTTTACCGTATTTGTCTGTATCGCCTAGATCTCTAAGATTTCCAAGTCCAGGATATACTCCCTTAAACCCTGGTGCTTCTTCAATCATACTATTAACGTGATCAATAACCTCTCCTAGAGTAAATTCATTTATATCTTCGTTAAGAGGATTTCTTTCTAAGTTAATAGGAAGTTCATAATATCCGTTATTATTTTTTGTTTGTTTACTAAATGCTTTAATTACAACAGAATCGTTTTCTTGTAAAGGTGTATAAAAGTTTACAAATGCTTTCTGGTTAATTCTTGTGATTTCGTAATCTGTATTTTTTACACTTAGTTTATTGTTAACATACACTACAACTTTTAAATCGTTTAAGTCGCCTGCGCGGTCAAATACATCAATAGGAAAATCATTATTTAAATCAATATTAGCAATGTATTGTCTTATAACATACTGCTTACTTTGTATAGGATTATTTGTCCAACCATTTACATATGTAAAATCTGTTATAGTTTTATATTTTCTTAAAAAAGCTGTATCAGTTTTAACACTAACTAAATCTTCGCCGTCTTGTACACTAAAAGTATCATTCAACAAATTAAATTCAAAAACAATATCTCCAGAATTTTCAATTGTTTTATACGACAACGGAAACCCAAGTTCAACGTCATTAGAACCTTCACCTACTTTATAAGAAAATATCTTTGTTCCTTTAAATGTTGAGGAAGAAAATACATCTAGGTCTGCGTATTCATTTCCTTGCGGGCAACAAAGATCAAACAACGGAGGCTGATTTCTAGTTGTTTTTTCTTGTGCTTCTATCCAGACATTTTTATGGTAGTGAAATGTTTTGCCGCCGAACTTTTTACCTTGTGTAACAAATATTGTTTCTAAATCTAAAGGATTTGTATCCTCAGTTTCTACTAAATTAATTTGTCTATTATTATTAATTGTAACAAATCTAACTTTATAAATTTTACCAGAAACTAAACTATCAGTATCAGATGCAAATAATACACGCATACCTTCAGCTAAATCTATGCCGTCAATATTATAACCTAACTTTCCTTCAATAGTCGAAAATACATCTTTTGTAAAAGTATCTATTAAGTCGATATCAGTTTTTGCTTCGGCTCCATAATTAAATAATTTTAATCCTGCTTCAAACTCAATAATTGGACGTCTTGCTCTAAAATTTTCGTCTATGTCTACAGACAAATTATTATATTCGTAACTCTTTACCAAAACATCTCTATGAAACCACTTGTTATAACGACTCCAGGGATTTTTGTCTTGACTTGCACGATTAATTATAATATAATCTTTTTCAGCCGCATATGCACTTGCATTTGCAAATGGCAAACTATCAAATTTGTCACTATCAAATGGTATTAATTTATTTTCACTATATGACGCAGGAATTATTAGATCTTTTTCATTTATAAGAACAATTTTATCTCCAACACCTTCTACATACCAAAGATCTTGCTCATACTTTTTAGGCAATACGTCACCTTGGAATTCTACTTTCATACCATTTGATAGTGCAACACCATTTGCACTTGTATAAGTTTTCTTTCCTAAAATATCTTCTTCAACATTTAAAAAAGTGTTTTCTTCAATGTCATATACTCTAATAACACCGCTTGTATCTACATTATTTTTACTAATATAGTATAGTCTATCAGGTGCATTTGTAGGTATTGTAAATTCAATTGTACCTTGTTCAATGTATGCAACTGCAACTTCTTCACCTTCTTCACCTATTTTTCTAATTCCATCAGGATAAAGTGTAGATACGTTTTCATCGTCCTCAAATGTTACACTGCCACTGCTAGGTAAAACAATAAATTCGCCTACATCATAACTGATACCGTTTGCATCAAACAGTGTTGCATCATAAAGACCACTATCACGAAGTCCAGCAGACCCTGCTGTAATAATAGAAGAGCCTGGAGTAAAACTTCTAGTTATAGCAATAGCCATAGGATGGCCAGGTGCATCAATTTCAAATCTATAAGTTTGTCCTCTATATAATTTTAGTGTCGGATTACGTGTAAGTCCATCATTAAATACATAAGCAACATTGTCACCTTGGTCTTCTACTGTAACTGTATAAGTGCTTATAACTTCTTTGCTTTGACCTCTTACCGGAACACTTAACGGACCATTAGGGGCCCAGTAGTATTCTCTGAAATTTGTAAATTTATCCCAATCAATATTTGGGTTCCAAGCATAGTATTCGCTGTTGTTTAATCTACTGTGATTTTCTGTATTACTTTGGAAATAATTTAATGTTCCTATATAATCATTATAGTCTTTGTAAAAAGTTACATTGTCTAAATTGTCCTTTATTACAGTAGCCGGTTCAAGCTGATAGTTTTCTCTATCAGATGTTACATCCCCAATATAGTTGTCAGTTGATTTAAAAGATTTTGCAGTTTTTCTTCCTACATAACCGTTAATTCTTTCTGCCACACCTGGCTGAATTAACTGATCTATTGTTCCTTGGAGGAATTTTTTGTTAGCCTCAGTTCTAAAAAACTTAGGAATAAAGTCAGAAGCTGTTCGCTTTTCATTACCATTAGTTGGTAACGGGCTTTCGTTTTGATTATCATTGTAAGCCATTAGTAACTATTTCCTCCGCTATTAGTTATGAGTCCGCCAGTAGTTGATGTTGTAGTAGAACTGCTAGATGCACTAGTAATTCCATTTGTTATAGTTGTCGAAACACTAGTAATAACATCACCTGATGCTTGTAGTTCTGTTGCTGTTAATTCGTCAATTATTTCAATGTCGCTCACTTTTGCACCACTAATAAAAATTTCTTCTAATTCTGATTTAATCTCAAAAAGACTTCCGAAACTTTGGTTACCTTGACGGGGAACAATAATAATACTTAAAAGTTTTGGACTTAATGTATTCATAATATATGCACTAAGCTCTTGGAAGTAAAATGTTTCGCCAAAGTCCCAATTTTCTATTTCAAAAAATGTATCAATAGCAGAAATAATATCTGATTTTAGTTCATTTTCGTTTACAACTAAATTTCTATTTCTAACAATTTTAAATTTAACTTGCAAGTTTGTATCTGCCTTTTCGCCAAACAATACTTTATACTTAACTGGATGATAAACTACTTCGTCGCTTATTGACTTAATTGCAGTTATACTGTCTCCGTATGCCCTAGTTAAAACATCGTTGCTAGGCGGCGTCGGTTTTACAGAAGTTTGTCCTGAAATATATTTTCGCATTTCAGTATCATAATTTTTTGTTAGCAAATATGTGTCTATAATATTACTTGCACTTGGATCAATTCTATAGTTACTATCAGCAACGTGTACATAATGGAACTTTAATCCACTTCTTCCAGTAAATGCTTTGTAATTAGAATTAAGTGTAGTATTTCCAGCTGCCTTGTTTAAAGTTTTAAATACCTTTTCTTCTAACAAGTAAAAAATCTGTCCTTCGTTATGAGAATTATAAGCGCCAATACTGTTTTCATTGTTTACTATTTTAATTTCTAAGTTAGTATTATCAAAAAACTTATAATCTTCTACACCGTCAGTTGTAGTATATTTCTTTTGGAATATAATCTTCTTTGATATATTAACAAAATCATTATTTTCGTCAACAATAACATTAAAAATATCTAAATCATCTGCTGTTCCGTCGTCGTCTAAATCAAAAAATTCAACCTGTATTTTTCTAGTATCAGTATATCCTTCGCCGTCTCTATAAGCATCATTAATAGACCAAAGAAAATCTCTCGAATAAGAAGAATTACTTGACTGCTGTTTATTAATACTTAAAACTTTGATTTGGTCTCTAAATATTTTTCCTGAAGTTGGATCATAAATCTTATCTGCATTATCAAAAAAGAATCTTATTTCGTCAGCACTTTCAAATACATATCTTTGATTTCTATTAGTAATAGTATATGTTTCGCCATTAGTTTTAAAATATAACAACCAACTTGAATCTAAATTTTCACCGGAAATGTCTCCTGACTTTCCTAATGAAAATCCGTTAATAGTATTAATGTCTTCTGCAAGGATTAATTTCCAATCTCTTTCTTCTGTATCGTATCTAAGAGCAAAATCTTTATATGCAAAAGTTTGATCAATTATTTGTACCTTTAAATCATTTGAAAATGTTTTTGAAAATACTGGAACAATTTCAATTATTTTACTACCTTCATTTATAGTATCTGAAAGAACAATGTCTCCGACATTGTTTTCATCAAAACTATTTCCTTCATTAGTAACGCTAACAACTTTTGTCCAACGATACGTTGATGCTCCGAGCTCAGTATCTAAAGTAGTTAATGTTCCGTTTGGCAAGAAGAATTGCGGAGTACCATTAGCAGTAGTTGGAGGTGCAAATTTAATCATTGCGCCTGGTTCTAAAAATCTTAAATTATTTGTAACAAAAGATCCTACTTTAAATGTTTGGTTACTGTCAAGTTCTCCTACAAGTATTCCAGAATTTTGATTTGTACTTTGATAATAATTTTTCCAGACAGCTGATAAATCGCTTGTAGACTTTCTTGGATATTGTCCGTTATAGAAATTACGTAAGTTCGTAGATTGTATTATGCCTTCTACTGTATTATATATAACACCCTCAATATCACTTTGCGTAACAAATTTAAAATCAGTATTTGTTTCAAATGTATCTCTATAAATTACACCATCATCTGCAAACAAACTAGTGTTGCTGTATTTTCCTGTTGCGTCTTTAAGATCAAAATAACGGCTTATACCACTAGAGATTCTATTAACACTTTTTGTTTTAATAATATCTTGACTAATTGCTAACGGTCCAACATTATAATCTTCTGCTGTAATTAATCTGTTTTGTGTATAATAAGTTGCTGGAGCATTTTGTTTTATACTTGTATTTGTTTCAGTAGCTGATCCGTTTGATACTGTATAATTTAATCTTAGTCCAAGTGTAAGTTTTTCTAAGTTTCCGTTTCTACCTTGATAAGGAATTTCTATGTTAACATTACCGATAGAATTTGGAGTAACAATCATATTTGCATTAGCACTTGTTCTATAGAAAACTTTAAAATTACCTGCAGGTAAGTTTCCAAAAACTCCATCACTAAAAACTAAATTTATTCTGTCGCCTACTCTAGTTACAACTGAAAATATATTTCTTATTCCTGAAAAAAGGCTATTGTAAATTACGTTATTACCTTCTACATTATCTAATTTAGTCCAACCTTGTGTTTCAAAGCCGTTAGAATCAATGTTATATAACCATACATCGTCATTGTTAATATTTTCTGCATCTACTGCAATAATTTGATTAGGCACTGGATTGTTTACAGCAAAATTACCTGTTTCTAGTTTACCTTGACGGAAGTGCATAAAAAACCCAGTATTGATACTAGAAGCACCTTGACCGTCGTCGCGAAAAAGTAAAGCAGGACTTGTTCCTGGTAGAGGAGGTTCTTCTACAATTTTTGAACCTTGAATATCTGTACTTACAACTTCAAATCGTGTACTTACTCCTTCAATATTTTTAGAGAAAGGAAAAATAGCACTGTCTGTATTAGTAGATTGTAATCTATATTTTTGTGTTTGTACACCGTCAATATTCTGAGATTTCAAAGGATTACCAATTGAATTTTGTACAGGTAATGCAGCATTTAATATTTTAATAAATTGTTCAAAATAACCTGTGTTACTTTGATCATTCCATTTAATAACTCGACCTGCAAGCTGTGAGCCTGCGCTATCTTTTAAATTTTCAGTTGTTTTTACTGTAGCAATTTTTAACAATCCGTTTGCTGCTTGATTTCTGCGTGGATTGTATGACAACATACGTGCTAAACGAAGAATTGATTCTCTACGTTCTGCTGTTTCAAGGAAATTTTCTCTAGCATTTAGATCAACACGGAATGATAAGTTTTGCCCAAGGAATGCAATCATATCAATTAGTGCAAGGTATTCGCTAGACTCGATATAGTCGTTAAAATCTTCTGGATAGTTTTGACGCAGATAATTAATCATTGTTCTGCGTAAATTATCAAAATCATAGCTTTGGAAGTCTGCATTCCTAAAACTTTGATATATTCTTTTCCAGTCTTCAGTTACTAATAACCTTGATTGTCTGTCGCTTGTAGACATAGCAATTTCCTTGTTTTACTTAAAAATATTTATCTGATCTGAAAAAGTGCGTATTTAATTTTATAACAATCCGTTCTTCTGATCGAAGCGGAATTTTAGTTGTTCAGATATATCGTAAGGTATAAATGCAACAGTACAATCTATTGTAATTCCTTGCTCGTATGTATCTACAACTATTTCAGTAGCAGACAATCTTTCGTCATAGTTTACAATAGTAGTAACGTTATTAATTATAGCTTCTTGGATAGCCGGTGTAAACGGTTCGTATAATAAATCCCAAATAATACAACCAAAAGTAGGATCACTTAATTTTTCACCTTGGCGTATATGAAAATGGTTTATTAAATCTTGTTTGATAAGCTCAAAATCATACAAACTAAAACTATTATTTTCTAGATTAGCTGTGCTAAAGCCTCTGTATGCTCTTCCTGACTTTACTGTACGACTCGGGGCATTTACAGTAACTCTTTTATATAGATTTTTTTCTAGTTCGCTCATACTGTATTTACCCTATTCATCTGACCCAGGATCATTGTCATCATTTACTCCATCTGCATTTGGAGTACCGTCAGAATTTTGAGGTCCTGGTAAGTTTTGTTGATCTTCTGGTTGTACTACTGGATCTTCTAAATCATTACCTCTTTCTTCGTCAACTATTGGATTAACCGTTTCGTTAAAGTTAGAAGGACCTGCTGGTATTGTTCCGTTTCTTGGAAAGGTAAACGCTCCTCCTTCAGAGGTATGAGCACTAAAATGCATAGCATCATCTAAACTATTCCAGGCTCCGCCCCAACCTAAGCCGTGTTTATTTGCAATTTCTAATGTATTAGGTGGCATATCTGTCATAGGAGCATTTCTAGGTCTCGGTCTATAAAGTCCGTTTGGAAAAGTATTTTCTACAGGGTTTGGCCAATTAATATCTATAGCTGCACCACTAGCGTGACAACTCCAACTTCGGCCGCCTCTAGTTGACCTGTAAGAATATCCGCCTAAGAGTTTAATTTCATATCCAGTAGCTTCAAATTCATCTAAGAACGCTTGGAAGTTTGGAGCAAATACTTCTGCTACTTGACAGCTTAATCCAGCACGTCTTGCATATACTGATACAAGTCTGCCTTGACCATTTGGATCAAACTCTGTACTGCTTGGCTGTGTAGAATTTGGTGAGCTATTAACTTGACCGTCGCCTGTTCCGCCATCAAAACTTCCTGAATTTCCGGAAGAACCAACTACAGTTCTAGAACTTGTATTTGTAGCTTTATTTTTATTGAATATATCCGGTGTTTCAATTCTATCAGCTGGTACTAACGGGCCAGGCATTTCTCTATCAGTTTGTTCTTTTTTAAATGCTTGAGGATTTAAGTTTTCGTGATGCATCCAAGGTTCGTGCTGCGGAGCACGAGTTAGTATACTTTCGTAAGGAACAGGTTGTTGCGCACCAGGGAATATGTAAGGTAATGTGACAGTTGTTAAAGGTTCAATTTTTACTGCATCTACAGGATCACTTGCTTGTGTTGCATTAAATGCTGTAAGTGCAATAACTGTGTCGTCACCTTCCGATGCTGGACTACTGAAACCACTGTTTAAGTGTATTTGATCTGCATCTTCTTGAATAATTCCTACTGCTTGAACATTTACATTTGTTGCAGCATTATGATAAGAACTTTGTGCAGTAATAACGTGATGAGATCCTGTAGCTTCTTGATGCATACTGCCAGTACTAATATCAGTCATATTTGCTAATGTCTCAGTTACAATATTACCTGTTACTTTTAGACTTAGGTCTCCTTCTATAACTTTATGATCCCATCCTGTAATCACACCATCCATATTGCCTTGAATACGGAATCTACAATCTCCACTATCCATTCCTTCACCAGTTGTTGATAGATTATAACTTGCAGATTTATCGTATCTTATTCCAACAGTTAAATCGTGCATATTAACACCTGCATAACGGAAAGTACTTGCACCGCTCTTTTGATGCATTGATTGATCAGCTTTAATTCTTATATTTCTATTACTATGTACTGCATAATCTTTTTTAACAGTGGTTTTCATACCTAGAGAAACATTAGTATCAGACTCTCCTACAACAGTAAGTTTATAATCTTTACCTACGTGGAATTGTGTATCAAATTCACTTTCAATGTGAACACGGCCACTAGGTTTATCATCAAATGTTGCCTGACCATCACTCCATCTTGCTGAGGCGGACAAGTTAATATTACGACCTGCTTCTATATTAAAATCTCTTTCAGCAGTAAAATTAATATCATTATCTGACATAATGCTAATACTGTCTTGTGCGTGTATATCAATTTTACCGTCTGATGTTAATTCTATCCAGGCAGTTCCTCTGCTATTTCCGATATAAATTAAATCTTCCGAATTATGTAAAAGTATTTGATGACCAGTTCGTGTTCTTAGTCTTAATAATTCATTATGAGGAATAGTTTCGTCGCCGCCAGTTTCACCATTTAATCTATTAATATAGATAGGCGGTCCATCTTCTGCGTGTGTTGCTCTAAGGAACTTATCATTACCGTCGTCCATTACAACAGAATGTCCACCTAATCTATTATAAGGAACATTTGCTTTTTTACCAGTAGTACCTACATCAAATCTAGGGCTTCCTGCACGTTTATCTTGTGGACCGGGTGTATTAACTCCAAATACTGCACTAGGAATTTCTCTTCTAGCACTTGAGGTTGTTGTTCCTCTATTTTCATCAAATAACAAACCTTGTACTTCAAGAATATTTGTAAAGTCTTTGTTGTATGGTTTATTAAATAATGTAGGATCTATTAGTTCGCCTGTTTCTAATTTTTTATTATATTCACCTACTGGTAATTTTGCACCTTTTAAATTTTGTGGTGTAACGTCTGTTGTTCTATCAGTAGAAGCACGACCGTCAGGAACCATAAAATTCATATAGTCGTCTTGTATACAACCAATCCAATATCCAAAATTTGCATTTCCTTCAGCAAATATAACAAGAACTTTAGTTCCAATATCTGGTGGTACCATCCACATACCGTAAGATTTTTGAGTATACTGATATCCATCATTTTCTTGTAGTCCTTTTACAGGTGTAACACCATAAAAAGGAGAAAGATATTTTACGTTCATTACCTGACCACTGCGCTCAGGTGTTCCGCCGGCGCCTGTATATCTTAGAATTTCTACTTCTAAGGTACCCATATATTTGGTGTCAAGATGATTGACAACAATTGCTTCGTATGGCCCGGAGTCAAAGACTCCAGTTAATGCCGACGTTGTTCTAGTATAATTTCCTGACATTTATATCTCTCTTAAATTGCTCCTGATTGACGCCACGAACTAGCAGCAGCTTCAGTTGTAGATGTAGTTCTACTATCATTGTCGTCGTTTCCAGCTTCAGTAACAGTACTGACTCCGCTTGTGCTAACTGGTTCTGGACACGGAGTTCTTGTAGGAGGTGGTGGCGGAGCCGGAGGCGCTCTTCCTTCTAATGCTTCATTTTGTTCTGTTAGTCGTTGTTCTCTTCCTCTTGGATCTGATGCATCTGGATCAGTATCACTTTGTACATCCTCTCCTGCTCCTCCAAACGCTTCTAAAGGATCTGTCGTATCGCTCGGCTCAGTTCCCGGAATTTGGTTTCTTCCTCTTGGATCTGTTAGATCTGGATCTGTTCCCGGAGGAACTACACCGATATTTGTTCCTGCGACATTTGAAGCTCCGATATTTTGCTCACTGTGAGGAGAAGCCGCAGCAGCACTTGTTCCGTGGACTAGAATATCTTTAACCTTTTTACCTGTTCTAAAATCATATCTATCATCTAACGGATCTATAACTTCGTACACATAAACTGCATTACCGCCAGGGAGTTCTGATCTCAGTATTGGTTGTGATCCAGGTCTGCCTTGTCCAGATACTGCACCAACACTAGTTCCAGCTGCTCCTCTTGCAACTTGTGTTCTTGGTGACTGACCTGTTTCTGGTACTGCGCCACTAGGCCCGTCTGAGTTAACATCGACTAGCGTTGTTTCTCCTGGTTCACCTAGTCTAATTTCTTCTAATTCTTGATATAAAGTATCAGGGTCGTGGTTAGCTCTATTAAGGCCATCACCTGCATAATAGCTTTGACCTTTTTGTACTATTCTTGATTGTCCTTGTAATCTATACGGTACTGGCATACTTGCAAATTCCTGTGCAAGTTTAATCATAAATCTATCAGTTGCGTATGAGCCTTCAAGCCATTCGTTTAATTTTCTATATCTTTTTAAAATGCCTATAATTAATGCATCTTGTACATCACCTGTATAGCGTGTTGTTAAAGGATCTATTCCTAAAATTTCAATTGCGCCAGTAAGTGTGCGTTTAATAAACTGATATCTGCCGCAAGCACTAGAAGCATATCCTGAATTAATCCGTTGAGTTTGAAATCTCTGAACTTCTGCACACGTCATTTGTATTAGCGAAGGTTCGGATGTTCCGGGCCATAGACTAGTATAAGGATCTGCGCCAGCTACTGCTTCACCTTTAGCAATTAAATCTAAAAGTGATTTCTGTTGATCTGTAATCGATATTGCAGGCATTATACTCCTCCATTACCGCCTGGACCTGCAGGCGGTCTTGATCTTGGTGCAGGTGCAGAGAACGGTGGAATTTGTTCTCTACCTCTTGGGTCAGAAACAACAGGTCCAGCGCCGCCGAATGCACTTAAAGATGTGTCACTGTATGTACCTTGTCGAGGTGCTGCTGGGAATATAGATTGGTTCGGCGACCAAGAAAAATCTCCTATTTGAATTACTGGTTGGCTAAAGGCAATATCATCGCCTGCTGCTGTTGAGTTTCTATTAAACAATGGCATACTCATTAATAAATTTTCTGCCGAAGTTGATGTTAAATTTGCAACTGCTGCGACAGCACTAACAGGTTGCGTTGTTTGGCAGGGATCAGATGCTCCAGCAGTACTATTCACAGAATTATTAGCACCGGTAGCTGCATCTGTACCTAAAGTACGTTCTGTAGATTCATTAAGTGATGTTTGATCATCAGGGCTAATTGGATTTCTATTTACTGTAGGCTCGTCATCTTGACCTCTACGTCTAATCAGTTTAAGTAGTTGGGTAAATTTTCCACCACTGAAAGTATTTGTTACGGCCCATATACTAAACAATCCACTAAATTGAGATACAGACTGTGGAAATTCCATTGTTGCTCCTGCTACTTGATAATCAAACGGAGTGTTAAAGTTTACTACACAAAATACTTCATTTTGAAGATAATTCATTGTACGTTCTTGTAATACGTTTGGATTATCTGTAGAATTGCCTAAAAAGTTTCCTGTTTGCTGAGGTAAAAAGAACGGATCTCCCCAAATTTCCATTTCAGCAGTGACCATATCAGCAGGAGAATTTATTAAAGTATTGTGAAATTGTTCTGCAATACGTTGTTTTACGTCTGAACTTTCAGATCCAGCAGTATACCTCATTTCTGTTGTTTCTTTAATTTGTCCGCCTGATTCTCTTTGACCTGTGGGCGGATTTTCTAAAGAAAGTCTTGTACCTTTTTGCTCGTCGCCGTTTTGCTGTGTAGCTTTGTTCGAGCTTGCTTGTGCAATTGATGCACTATTTTGTCCGTAGTTAGCAAATGCTGCTTGGAAAAATGCATTATTAAATGCAATATCAAAGTTTAATACATCTTCGTTTTTTCCTGTATAGAAATAATTGTATTCTTTTGGTGCAAGTGCTTTTAGTCCTTCTGTGTTTTGAGCACGTTGGCTCGGTCCTAAAAACTTTGCTTCGTCACTGTGATAATCTATAATACTATACACATATACCCTTGGTGATCTTCCTCTTTGTTTTTCTGCTATAGGATTTTTATCTATAAAAACTTGTGTATCTATTTTAAACCATTTTCGAGTACCGTTGTTTGTTTCTTCTGTTGCTTTCTCTTTTGCATACTTACTTTGCAAAATAACTTTAGTAATAATATCTGTTATCATTTCGCCTTGTTGAAATTGATAAGTTCTACCTTTTTCAGATACATTTGTTTCGGCAGATCCTATATCAACAACATCGCCAAACTCGTCATAAGATGCAGCCTGTTCAGCTTGAGGTTGTTGTCCCGGTTCAGCAGTATTTTCAACTAAATCGCTTAAACCTATCTCATTCATATTATTTGGATCGGCGGTATATGCTTTTAATACATTAAACAATTGACTAGGAGCATTAACAGAATTGTTTTCTATACCTTCTTGACGTTTCTCTGTACTCCTATCAATTTCTGGATTAGCTAGTCCTTTTTCTCTACGCTGTTGTTCTGGTGCGTCAACTGTTAATGCTTGGTTAAGGCCAGCAACCTGGTTTGACAATCCGTTAACTAAATTTACAAGATCTGCAGGGTTCTTTGGAAACGCAATAATATATCTATCTTCAGCAATTACTGTTCCAGCTTGCTCTAGTTCTTGTACTCTTTCGTTATAAACTGCTTGGACACTTCTTTCATCTCCGTTTAAAACTTCATAAACTTTTTGTCCTGCTGTATTAATTCTAGTTTTAGTTTCCTGTATCTTATCGTCAAGACCTGTTTCTGTCATAGGAACAGCTTTCACAGAATATGTACTACCTTTGCCTGTTACAGAAAAATCTATTTTTGTAATTAATACAGGAACATATATAGGATCACCTATATTAATTGCAGATTCGCCGTGCTCGCCCCACCCAACAAACTCAAATTTTAAACAAAACGGAACGTCGGTATAATTTGAATAGCCTAATTCAGCAGAGCTGCCTAATATTGCTTCAATAAATTGACCCATACTATACGGCTCAACAACATCAAAAGTAACAGTAGTTCCAAGGGCTACGTTTGTTGCAGTGTTTGGCGCAATTACTGCATCCATTTCTACATTATCAATATAATATTCTGCGTCTTCGTCGCCTTCTAAATAAGTTTTATATCTTTTATCAAGTTTCCCGCCACCGCTACGCACAATATAGCTTTGCGTAAAATCATCTGCGCCCCTGTATGTTCCAGGAAAATTAAATTCTTGATCATTAAGAACACCCAAAGTTATAATATAGTTCCAGCTTATCATTTCTCTTAAAGGATTTGGCAATTTACTTGCCGCTGTTCCAGAACGTGATATAGCACTCACTCCTGCGCCACTAACTGCGTCACTATCCCAAGGTGATTTAAATGTTAAATCTAAAAAGTCTCCTGTTATTCCTGAAGTATCTCCAAGTCCTTCTGCTAGTTGTCTAATTCTATCAAATTCTCCACCAACTGATCCTATTAATTCTCCAACATCTCTAGGAAGTACTGTAACAACATTTTGAATAAGATTATTAAAATTTCCAAAACTTCCAACTATTGAATTAAGGCTAGAAATATCAAAACCGTTTAATGCAGAAATTTTTCCTCTAATAGAACTTACAGTTGAACCAAATGATCCAGATACTCTGCTAAGTGTTCCAGCTACATTTGAAATTGTTCCTAATGTATTTGTAATTTTGCCTAATCCAGATAGTCCTGCATTTATATTAATAGATCCTCTATTAGAAATACCTTGTATTTCTTGTGCTACAGCACCTGCGGCTGCTGCTACATTTCCTACTTGAGAAATGTTAGGAACTAGTCTGTTTAAACTTTGTGGATTAAAAATATCATTAGCGTTTAAATTAGTGTCAATAAAACTCCTAGCACTAGTTGTAGCTCCAAGTGTAGATAAATCTGCACCAACTGCATCTCTAATTTGTTGCATTGCTGGAGTAACGTTTCCAGCTTCTGAAGCGAATCTTCCTTGTAAATCTCGTGTCAGTGGCTGAGATTGACGTGTTATCGATTCTACTCCAACTCTAAGAGAGTTTAATTCAGATGTAGCAGTGTTTATAATTTTTGCAAAATTAATTGCCATTTTACTTTCCTAAAATAGCCGACAAGTTTGATCCCTGAGGCAAATATATCTTTGTGCCAGCAACAAAGTCAAAGACAGGATCTTTAATTATATCAGGATTGCGTTGAGCAAAAATCCACCAAAGATCTTTTTTTCCGTATAAATCGTGTGCTAGTAAATCTGGTCTATAATTATAAGCTGGAATTATTTCGTATAATACGTCATTACCTGCAACAGGTACAGGACGAGGTACAAATATATCTAAATACCCTGCGGTATTAACCGGAGTTTTTCCGTATGGTCCGTTTCCTTTACCTTTCATTATACAAATCCTTCGTCTTGACCAATGTGTCTGCCTGATGCATAATCAGTTAAACTAAATCTTGCTTGAGATCTTCTAGCGTACTGTGGAGCAAGTGTTACTGTTATTGTTGCTTGAGCAGGAACATAGTTTTCTTTTCCGTCAACTACTGTTTTTATATAATCTATATCCGCAGGAAGGTCAGTTGTAAAGTTTGTAATTAATACTGGAATATCATTAAGTACGTGAGGACCATAACCATTTAATCTACAGACAACGGGCGGCTGTCCTAATAATGCTTCTTGTCCGCTGTCTCCATAAAACATTTTAGTAGCCGTTCTTAAAAAATGTATACAGGCAATAAAATACTGTGCATCTTCAGTAGTTTCATTTAAGTATTCACCAGTAATTGTATAATTGTCAACCTGACTATTTTCATAAGCATTATAAGGAAAATTAGTATGTACTGGATGAACTTGAGAATAATTTGCACTATGTCCAATTAGCACTGTAGGAGTAAAAGGAAAAATCATTCTATTTCCTGTTCCAGCTAATGGACTTAAAATCTGACCAGCATTTGGACCTGCTATAAATATTTCAGGAACACTTATACTTACTCTCCAATCGCTTGCATCTGCTGTCGAAATGTTTGCCGATAATACTGCACGAGATAGTTGGCGCGATCTTGGAGCAGCATTGTATCCTACTCCTTGAGAAGCATTTCCTATCATTCGTATTGCACTACCTACATTTGCTAAACTATTGCCTCGATTAATTAAGTTATCTACAGCACCAACTGTGTTTCTTAACGACCCTGCAATTGTTGACACTTGTGAAAGTGTGCCTGTTAATCCGCCAGAGGTATCAAAATTTCTAATAGTGCTTGCAGCACGATTTATGTTCGAACTAACGTTATTAATAGTGTTAGACACAGAACGTATATTGCTAAAAGCATTATTCACTTTTGTACTAAGATTGTTAAAGGCACTAAAAATACTCATAATACGGTTTCTCCATTAGTATTTAGTTGACAAACTTAACAGAGTATATTATAATAAATATAACAACTGGAGCAACAAATGAGACCTAAAAATTACCTCAATAACAAAGACATTCTCAAAGAAATACATCGATCAAAAAATACATTCAATAGCTTTGTTGAAAAAGATTATGCAAACTATGATATTATTTTAGAAAGCGTTGATAAAATTAACATTAGAACTATTGCAGAAGCAAAACGTAACAAAGCAAAAAAACTAAGCAGCGAAGAGTACGATAAACGTAAAACAGCAGGTGAAAAAGTTAAACAAGCAGACTGCGAAATTGACTATAAAAGCATTACCAAAGAAGAATTAATTTTTCGAATTATGACGTTTGATCATATTCCAGAAGAGCCAGGACGTAAAAAGAATCCTAAAACTATAGCAGATACAAAAGTAAAATTAAATTTTCCACCTTTTCAACACTATAAGTTTAACGAAGACGGTGAACTAATCTGTGTTGGCAAAAGTCATTGGCAAGGTGGTATGGAAAACGGATACTTTAGTATAACCCACGGAAAAGCTACAGACAAACTTGCACTTATGTGGATGAAACTGTGTGATCGTTATGCTACAAGAGGAAATGTGAGAGGATACACCTACAATGACGAAATGCGAGGACAAGCGATACTGCAACTTGCTCAAATTGGTCTACAGTTTGATGAGTCTAAAAGTCAAAACCCCTTTGCTTACTACACAGCGGCAGTTACAAACTCATTTGTACGTGTTATCAACATTGAAAAACGCAATCAAAACATTAGAGACGACATCCTTGAAATGAATGACTTGTCTCCAAGTTATACAAGACAACACCAAGGCGAGTGGGAAGCAAGTGTTCGTAGAAACGAAGAAGCCGATATGAGTTCATTTTCTAAAAAATAAGGTTGACAACTGTATAATTACATAGTATACTTTAACAAGTATATATGGAGGATAATCCTTGTTTAAGAAAGCTGCGGTGTTTACAGACATCCATTTTGGCCTAAAAGGCAATAGTCGTGTTCATAACGACGACTGTGAAGAATTTATCGATTGGTTTATTGAAACTGCAAAAGCTAACGGTTGCGAAACTGGAATCTTTTGTGGAGACTGGCATCATAATCGTAATTCACTTAATCTTACCACTATGGATGCAACTATTCGATCAATGGAAAAGCTAGGAGCTGCATTTGAAAAGTTTTACTTTTTTGATGGCAATCACGACTTGTATTACAAAGACAAGCGTGATGTAAACAGTACTGCATTTGCAACATACATTCCAGGTATCACATTTGTTGACAAAATTACAACAGTTGATGATGTAACACTTGTTCCTTGGTTAGTAGGTGACGAATGGAAAAAAATGACCAAATTAAAAAGCAAATATGTGTTTGGTCATTTTGAACTTCCTAGCTTTTATATGAACGCTATGGTGCAGATGCCAGATCACGGTGACTTGAAGGCAACAGATTTTGCTAACCAGTCATATGTTTTTAGCGGACACTTCCACAAACGTCAAGTACAAGGTAACGTGCATTATATCGGCAATGCGTTTCCGCACAACTATGCAGATGCGTGGGACGATGATCGCGGTATGATGATTCTTGATAGAGAAAATAACAAAGAACCTGAATATATCAATTGGCCTAACTGTCCTAAGTATCGGACAGTTAAACTTTCTCAGCTATTAGACGAAACAGACACGCTTGTTAAAAACAAAATGTATCTGCGAGTAACTCTAGACTTACCTATTAGCTACGAAGAAGCAAATTTTATCAAAGAAACTTTTATAAAAAATTATAACTGTCGAGAAATTACTCTTATTCCCCAAAAACAACTAGAAGAAATTAACACAGATTTAGATATTGCACAGTTTGAAAGTGTAGATCAAATTGTTGCAGGTGAAATTGCAGAGCTTGACACTAACAATTACGATAAAAGTATGCTGCTAGAAATTTACAACGGACTAGAACAATAAATGATTCGTATTAAAGATTTAACCGTAAAAAACTTTATGAGTGTAGGTAATCAAACCCAGGCTGTAGACTTCGATAAGGAGAACCTAACACTTGTGCTAGGTGAAAACTTAGATCAAGGCGGAGATGACTCAGGATCACGCAATGGTACTGGTAAAACTACCATTATTAATGCTCTTAGTTACGCATTATACGGTACTGCACTTACAAACATCAAAAGAAACAACTTAATTAATAAAACTAACTCAAAAGGTATGTTGGTTACACTACATTTTGAGAAAAATGGTATTGATTATCGTATTGAACGTGGACGTTCTCCTAATGTGTTAAAGTTTTTTATTAATGAACAAGAACAAGAGCTTGTTGACGAGTCACAAGGTGATAGTCGCAAAACACAAGAAAGTATTCAAGAACTTTTAGGTATGAGTCACGATATGTTTAAACATATTGTTGCACTAAACACCTATTCAGAACCTTTCTTAAGTATGCGAGCAAATGATCAACGTGCAATCATTGAACAATTACTCGGTATTACATTACTAACTGAAAAATCTGAACTACTAAAAGAACAAGTTCGAAATACTAAAGATGCTATTACTCAAGAAACACTTAAAATAGAAGCAATACAAACTGCTAATTCAAAAATTGAAAACACTATTGAAAGTTTAAAAAGAAATCAACGTGCGTGGCTATCAAAAAAATCACAAGACATAGAAAAACTTGAGCGCGGTATTGAAGAACTTGAACGTGTAGACATTGATTCAGAACTAGATGCACACGAAAAATTAGCAAATTGGACAGAAATGAACAATGCTATTTTGGCTCTTAATAAAGAAAAAAGCACATTAGAAAGTGCATTACTACGTGCTACAAGTTCTGTTGAAAAGGCAGAAAAAGACATTGCAAATCTTGAAGATGCAACCTGTTATACTTGCGGGCAAGCACTGCACGACGATAAACGAAAAGAAATTGAGTCAAGAAAAGACAAAGAATTAAACGATGCAATGGCTTATCAAGTAGAAGTTGCAGGAAAATTAGAAAATGTGCTCAAAGGCCTAGACGAAATTGGTAATATTAACGGCCGACCAAACACATTTTATGAAACTGCTAAAGAAGCATACGAACATAGAAACAACGTAGATAATTTAAAACAAACACTTCTAAACAAACAACAAGACGAAGACCCGTATCAAACTCAGATTGACGAGTTGAACTCTAGTGCTATTCAAGAAATATCTTGGGATATAGTAAACGAACTAACAAATTATAAAGAACATCAAGAATTTTTGTTAAAACTTCTTACAAACAAAGATAGTTTTATTCGCAAGAAAATTATTGATCAAAACCTAGCATATCTAAACAACAGACTTACATACTATCTTGATAAACTAGGATTGCCGCATCAAGTTCTGTTCCAAAATGATTTGAATGTTGAAATTACACAACTAGGTCAAGACTTAGACTTTGATAACTTGTCAAGAGGCGAACGCAACAGACTTATCTTAGGATTAAGTTTTGCATTCCGCGATGTCTGGGAAAGTTTGTATCAACACATTAACTTGTTGTTTATTGATGAGCTAATTGACTCAGGTATGGATACTGCTGGTGTTGAAAACTCGCTAGGCATTCTCAAGAAAATGGGAAGAGAGCGTGATAAAAACATTTATTTGATCAGTCACAAAGATGAACTTATTGGTCGTGTTAATCACGTACTAAGAGTTGTAAAAGAAAACGGCTTTACAAGCTATGCAAATGATATAGATGTGGTAGACTGATGGAAAGTGATATACACGATCAGTTAGTTCAAGCATATTTAGAGTATTTCAAGGCTAACGAAAAATTTGAAAGGCAAAATAGTGTACGTACACACAGGTATGTACGTAAATGTTTAAGAGACATTAGGCAACTAGCAAAAGATAGAGCAGAAGAAATACACAAATTGCATAATGCAACCCGAATAACCAGAAAATAGGCAAAACAATTTAGGCTCTGGTAAGTAACTGATGCAGTGGACTTACCAAGGACAAACAATTGACACTATACCAGAAGAGTATGAAGGCTTTGTTTATCTTATTACCAATCTTACCACTGGGCAAAAATACGTAGGCAAAAAACTAGCAAAGTTTAAAACAACTAAGCCACCACTCAAAGGCAAAAAAAATAAACGTAGAGGCTACAAAGAAAGCGATTGGAAAGACTATTGGGGTTCATCTGATAGACTTAATGCTGATGTTGAAGCACTAGGCCCAGAAAATTTCATAAGAGAGATATTATATCTTTGCAAAGGCAGAGGCGAAATGTCTTACATCGAGGCAAGAGAGCAATTTGACCGCCGTGTATTAGAGAGCGACGAGTATTACAATGGAATTATTAATGTTAGAGTTGGCGGTTCCGACAAATTGCGACAGGCATTGCTAGAACATAGCATCAAGGCAAAACAATCCAACACTTAAGGTTGGCGGGCCAGTTCAAAAATACCGCTGTGGAAAAAGCTAGGGTGATACCTGCACACGTAACATACTGATTGACTACCC
>Ga0102960_1000056_pt1 | contig 39757 bp, 34 predicted proteins | sample SalPon2_B_H2O_MG_2_FD_84521 | JGI IMG/M metagenome (GOLD analysis project Ga0102960, IMG submission 84521) | Salt pond water microbial communities from South San Francisco under conditions of wetland restoration - Salt Pond MetaG SF2_B_H2O_MG | ecosystem: Environmental > Aquatic > Non-marine...
ACCTGAAATAGATTTAGATCCTAAAATTGAATTTAATAACCCTAAGGTTTATGAAAAAGGTGCAGAAAACCTAAATGACTTAATAAAAGATAAGATTTTAATTCAGGAAAATGAAGATTGTTTGTATATTTATGAAATAATATTAAATGAAATATCACAGACTGGAATAGGCTGCATAGCATCAGTAGAGGCATATGAAAAAAATATTATAAAAAAACATGAATATACCAAACCGGAGAAGGAAGATGATAGAGTAGAAAATATTACTAAACTTAAAGCACAGACTGGTCCTGTTCTTTTAGCTTATAAAAATACTGATAGAATTTCTCAATTAATACATAAAGTTAAAGATCAAAAGCCAGTTTATAATGTTTTTGCTCATGACGGATCAAATCATAAGATATGGATCGTCGATAATAACGGTCAAATTGAAAAAATACTTAGTGAAATTAACTCTATGGAATCTCTCTTTATTGCCGATGGACACCATAGATCAGCAGCAGCAACTAGAGTAAAAGAAAAATTTTCAAAAAAAAACCCAACCCATAACGGTAATGAAAACTATAATTTTTTTCTCGCTGTTGCTTTTCCCCACTCAGAAATGACAATCCTGGATTATAATAGAATAATTAGGGGATTAAATGGGCAATCAGTTGATTTTCTTATATCCAATATAGAAAAAAATTTTTCCATAAAAAAGCATGATAAAGAATTTAAGCCAGTAACCAAAAATACTTTTGGTATGTACATAGATAAAAATTGGTATGAATTAAATGCTATCAAAGAAAATATAAATTTAACCGATCCTGTAAAATCACTTGATGTATCTATCTTACATGACACAATTATTGAACCTTTACTTGGCATTTGTGATGAAAGAACTGATCCAAGAATAGATTTTGTTGGAGGTGCAAGAGGTTTAAAAGAGCTTGAAAATAGAGTTAATAATGATGGCTTTGATATTGCTTTTGCTCTTTTTCCAACCCCTATTGAAGCTCTTATCGATGTAGCAGAAGCTAATAAAGTTATGCCACCTAAATCAACTTGGTTTGAACCAAAACTGCTTGATGGATTACTCTCTCACCTTATAAATTAAGCAATTATTTCTGATTAAAAGATAAGGCAACTAAAGAAACCAATCTAAGCTCAGGTCTCCAAACTCTTAATAGAATTCTCTCGTCACCTTCTTTTTGACGCTCTGTAAGTAAATTATAAACTTGTTCAGAGCTTTGAGCTTTTACAGTTGACTGAAGAGTAACATTACCTGACACCCTTTGATGAGTTAAACTAATAATTACACTTCCATTTGTAATTTTTTTTGAAAAAGCCTCAGATTCCTCATCAACAGTAATTACTGCAACACCTTTTATAGATGAAGGGATTTGGTTTTCCCTACGGAAGTTTTCAGTAAGGTCGCCGAGCCCGAGACCTAAAATTTTATCGACATCACTAGAAGATACCTCGTTTACTTTATTCTCATTACCTTCAAGTCTTCCAATTTTTACTTTAAGTTCAACCTCTTTACCAAAACGAATAAGTTTAATTTTTATTTTTTTACCAATATCAGTATTAGCTACTTTGGTAGTAAGGTCTCTCATATCGTTAATTTCTTCTTTGTTGTAACCAATAATAACATCACCTTCCTCAATCCCTGCTTTATCAGCAGGACCATCTTTAACAACTTGCTGAACTAAAGCTCCTTTTGCTTCATCTAGATCCATATCTTTAGCAAGTTCCTCGGTAACATTTTGTATCATAACCCCAAGCCAACCTCTTCTTGTTTCACCATACTTTTTAAGTTGATCAATAACTGGCTTTACTAAATCAGATGGTATTGAAAAACCTATTCCAACAGATCCTCCTGTTTGCGAATAAATCATTGTATTTACCCCAATAACTTCACCACTCATATTAAAAAGTGGTCCACCTGAGTTACCTTTATTTATAGGGGCATCGGTTTGAATAAAATGGTCATAAGGGCCTGATCCAATATTTCTTCCTAAAGCAGAAATAATACCAGCAGTAACCGTACCTCCTAAACCAAAAGGATTTCCAATAGCTACAACCCATTCACCAACTTTAGAATTTTCACTATTTCCAAAACTGACATAAGGAAGATCTTCCTCTGGATTAATTTTCAATAATGCAAGATCCATGCGGGGATCTAATCCAATAACCTCAGCATCATAAATTTCATCATTGCTTAAGGTGATTTTTATTGTTTCAGCCTCTTCGACAACATGATTGTTAGTAACAATATATCCATCATCTGAAATAATAAAACCTGAACCAGCCGTTCTTTGAGGCATTCTTTTTTGTGGTTGATTTCTAAAAAAATCTCTAAATCGTTCATCATTAAAAAAGTCAAAAGGTGACCCTGGAGGACTTTGGCGCATTTGTCCTGATTGACCTTCTTTCTCTTTTTGCTTTCTAACTACTGATACATTTACAACAGAAGATGAATATTCTTCTGCAAGAGAGGTGAAATCTGGTAAAGATGAATTTACAGAAGGACTTAAAAAAATCACAGAAAAAAAGGATATAACGATATATTTTAAAGTTAATTTTATCATTGATTAAAACTATTATTCTGAAGCTAAGTCAGGGCATAAAGCATCCCTAAGCCTACTATTGTTGTTGATTAGATTGATCAATTTTATACTTTCATCACTTAATTTATCTGTTGAGTTTGTAACAATAGATGAAGAATTTGGATTGTTTAAAAATTTAAAAAACTCGCTATCCGGTGATAAAACAATAGTAGTCTCATCATCTAGTGAGTTTTCATATGACATCATTGACCTATAAAATGCAAAAAAATCTTTATCTAGTCCATAGGCTGATGCAAATATTCTATTCCTACAAGCATCGCCAATACCTCTATTAATTTCGGCATCACGAGTAGCTTCTGATAATAAAACAGTTACTGTTTTTTCAGCTTCTGCTCTAATACCTCTTGAAATTTCTTGACCCTTTCCTCTAAATTCTGCTGCTTCCTGCTGTCTCTCAGTCTGCATTCTTCTGTAAATTGCCTGGCTATTTGCATCAGGTAAATCAGCTCTTTTAATTTTAACATCTACAATATTAATACCTAGATTGAGGGCTTGTTCATTTGCTCTTTCAGTAATTTTCTTCATAAGATCATCTCTATTATCTCTTACGACTGTAACAAATTCCTCTGCACCTAAAATAGATCTCAAGCTTGAAGATACAATAGCTTGTAATCTTGAACGAGCAATTCTTTCATCTCTTACACTAATATAAAATTGAAGAGGATCTGAAATTCTCCATCTTGTAAAAGAGTCAACAACAAGTCTTTTTTGATCTGCCGCAATTACTTCCTCAGCTGGAGAATCAAGAGCTAAAATTCTTTTATCCAAATATTGGACTTGTTGAATGAATGGCATTTTAATTTTTAGTCCGGGATCAGTAACTGGTGCACCAACTGGTCTTCCAAACTGAAGAACTATTGCTTGACGAGTTTCATGAACAGAAAAAAAGGTATTAAAAATTAATAATACAAAGATACCAAGAAAAATGATTGAAGCAGTTTGTTTAACACTCATTATCTTTTACCTTTCTTATTTATTTCATTTAAAGGTAGGTAAGGAACAACCCCTTGACCTCCAACTGAGTCATTATCAACAATAATTTTATTCATATTTCCAAAAACCTTCTCCATAGTCTCTAAAAACATCCTTTGTCTTGTTACATCTTTAGCTTGTATGTACTCAGAATAAATTGATACGAATCTTGTAGCCTGACCTTCAGCTTCAGCAACAGTTTGAGATTGATAAGCTTCTGATTCCCTCAAAATTTTTGAGGCCTCACCTTGAGCTTCTGGAACAATTTTATTCGCATATGCATTTGCTTCATTTCTAGCTCGCTCTTGGTCGGCCCTTGCAGCTTGAACATCTCTAAATGCATCAATAACTGCAGAAGGTGGGTCAACTTTTTGCATTTTTACTTCCCTGATCTCAATACCAGAACCATAAGAGTCTAGAGTTGATTGCATAAGAGCCCTGACATCATTTTCGGTTCTTTGGCGAGCCCCTGTTAAAATTGGTTGAATATCCGAATTGCCTACAATTTCTCTCATAGCGCTCTCAGAAACAGCCTTTATTGTTCTTTCAGGGTATTGAATTTTGAATAAAAATGAACTTGCGTCTTTAATAACCCAAAAAACAGAAAAATCTATATCAACTATATTTTCGTCACCAGTGAGCATAAGACTTTCCTCAGGAACATCTCTTAAAGATCTTGAAGGATTTGAAAAACCGGACCCTGAAGGGCCTCTCATTCCTATATCAATTCTGTTTACAGTTGTTACCTTTGGTGTAAGTGCAGTCTCAATTGGAAAAGGAAGATGATAATGCAACCCAGGTCCTGTTTGGCTTGTAAATTTACCAAACCTAAGAACAACACCTTGCTCATCAGCATTAACCCTGTAAATACCGCTTAATGACCACAATCCGAATAAAATTAATAGTACGGCGAACAGACCTTTCCAGCCTTTACCTCCACCAGGTAAAAATTTTGAGATAATTTTTTGAAGACCATTGAAAGGATTCTCAAAATCTTGGCGATTATTATTCTGACCCCATGGATTTTGATTATTACCATTCCAACCGTTATTATTCTCGTTAATTATTTTTTGTTTCATTTTTAAACTTTCTATTTACTCAATATGTCCTTATATGACATCTTGAGCTATAGAGTAAATCAAATTCAACAACATTAACGAAATTTAATTATATACATGACAGAAAATATAAAAAAAATAATAGAAGAAAAGTTAAAAAAAATAATACTTCCAAACAAAAAATATCTAATTGAAGAGGAAATAATCGAAGGTATTAGCTTCAAAGATGGGCATATCCAAATTTCTCTCTTTGCAAATAAAGATAATATTGAGGAAATTGAGGTCGCTGGAAGAATAATAAAAAAAGAATTACAAAATATTGATGGTGTAATAAGTGTTACTACCGTTTTGACAAATGAACCTACTAAAAAAAATAATTCTAACAAAAATGAAAATAAGAAACAAAAAATAGATAAAATTGGAAATATTAAAAAAATTATAGCAGTTGCTAGCGGTAAAGGTGGAGTTGGAAAATCTACAATATCAATTAATTTAGCTTCTGCTTTTTCTTTAATGGGTAAAAATGTTGGTATATTAGATGCAGATATACATGGACCATCAGTTCCGCATATGCTTGGTCTAAAAGGTAAGCCAGAAGTTAACAATGAGAAGAAAATTATTCCATTTGAATTTAATTCAATGAAAGTAATGTCGATTGGGTTTTTGTTAAATGAGGAGCAACCAGTGGTTTGGAGAGGGCCAATGGTTCATTCAGCCATCAAACAAATGGCAACTGAAACTGACTGGGGTGATTTAGATTTATTAATTATTGATATGCCGCCAGGTACAGGGGATGCTCAAATCACAGTATCACAACATTTACCCCTAGATGGAACGATTATAGTTTCTACACCACAACCTGTTGCATTAAATGATGCAGTTAAAGCTATAGGAATGTTTAGAAAGGTAGATATTCCAATTATTGGTATTATAGAAAATATGTCTTATCTCCTTTTAGAAAATGGAAAGAAAGAAGACATTTTTGGAAAAGACGGTGCTAAAAATATGTCAAAAAAAGAGAAAATTTTGTTTATTGAAGAAATACCCTTAGATAAAGAAATAAGAGAAAGCTCGGATAAAGGAAATCCATACATTTTTGCAAAACCAAATGGTTTAACAAAAGATCTATTTTTAAAAGCAGCAGAAAAAATAGAAAAAATAATTTAAAATTTATTTTTTTTCAAAAATTACCAAACGATGAGAGCAGCTATCGCCCTCCATCTTATTTATTTGACCTACAAAAGTCTCATTATATAAATTTTTATCAAAATCCGGAAAAAAAACGTCACCATTAGGTGATGAGTGAACTTGTGTGTAATAAATTTTTGAAGCAATTTTTAAAAAATAATTAAAAAGGTACTCTCCACCTATAACCATAATTTCTTTTGTATTTCTCTTTTTAGCACATTCCTCAGCTTTCAAAATTGAGTGTTCAATATTTTCACAAAAAATAACACCATCTTTTTTTAATTCTTTTTGCCTTGTGACGACAATATTATCTCTACCTGGCAAAGGTCGGCCAATTGAGTCCCATGTTTTTCTACCCATAATCATAGGTTTATTCATTGTAAATTTTTTAAAATTCGATAAATCAGATGGTAAATTCCATGGCATTGAACCATCTTGGCCAATGACTCCGTTCTCAGCGACTGCAACAATTAAACTAAAATTAAACATCCTTATACCGCAACTGGAGCAGGAATATGTGGATGAAAAATATAATCCTCCAAAACAAAGTCTTCAAACTCAAAGTCAAAAATACTTTCCGGATTAGAAATAATTTTCATTTTAGGAAGCTCTTTAAAATCTCTTTCTAATTGCTCTTTGGCTTGTTCAAAGTGATTTGAATATAAATGAGCATCACCAAATGTATGGATAAATTCTCCAAGTTCTAATTTTAAAATTTTCGCAATCATCATTGTTAAAAGAGCATATGATGCAATATTAAACGGGACACCTAAAAAAATATCAGCTGATCTTTGATATAGTTGGCAAGATATTTTTCCATTTGATACATAAAATTGAAACAAACAATGACAGGGGGGAAGAGCCATCTTTTCAACATCTGATGGGTTCCAGGCTGTAACTATCAGCCTTCTCGAATCAGGGCTATTTTTTATTTGATCTATTAAACCAGATATCTGATCAATTGTTTCACCATTTCTTCCAGGCCATGATCTCCACTGATAACCATAAACAGGACCTAACTCACCATGTTCATCAGCCCATTCATCCCAAATACTAACACCATTTTCTTTTAAATATGATATATTAGTTTCACCCTTTAAGAACCATAATAGTTCATAAATTATTGATTTTAAATGAATTTTTTTAGTTGTTAATAATGGAAAGCCTTTTGACAAATCAAATCGCATTTGATAGCCAAATACTGACCGAGTACCTGTACCTGTTCTATCGTTTTTGTCATTACCATTTTCTAAAACGTGTTTTAATAACTTGTGATATTGTCTCAAAGAAAACTCCAAAAATTAATATTAATTCTAAACTACTTTTTTGTCTCTTCAAATTTTATTTAATCAATTGTATAAAAGAAATGCTGGTTTACCAGATATAGTGATAAACGGTTGATATAATAAACTATTCGGACCCGGGGGCGGTACCCGGCACCTCCACCATAATTATGGGGGTGAAATAGGATCGACGAGAGCGTAAAAATCTACTTTTCACTCGGCATTGTTCCGCCGTTATCGGGCTATTTTATAGAAGCAAAAAGCGACTATGCAGAGTATTCTCTCGCAGCTTAATGCGCGAGTTACTCAACTTAACTCCTAATTATTTGCATAATTAGGCGGGGTTTGAGGGGCACCTGGCAACAGAAGCTCCTTGTTTATTTCTAAACTAACAACCTTGGAGATTCACAGTGAAGAAAGAAAGAAAAGAATCAGATGCTTTTGGTCCAATTAAAGTAGAAAGCAACAAATATTGGGGCGCTCAAACACAGAGATCTCTTAAGAATTTTAAGATTGGTGGGGAAAAAATGCCTATTCCTCTTGTTAGAGCTTTAGGAATAGTAAAATTATCCGCCGCTATAGTTAACAAGGATATGGGAATACTTAAACCAAGAATTGCTAACGCAATCATTAGAGCTTCAAAAGAAGTGGTTAGTGGTAAATTTGATAATCACTTTCCTCTTGTTGTTTGGCAAACTGGTTCAGGTACACAATCAAATATGAATGCGAATGAAGTTATTTCAAACAGAGCGATTGAGATTCTTGGTGGTAAACTTGGGTCTAAAGATCCAGTTCATCCCAACGACCATTGCAATATGTCTCAATCTTCGAATGATACTTTTCCGACTGCAATGCATATAGCTGCAGCAATTGAGATTAATAAAGAGCTTATTCCCTCTCTCAAAAAGCTATCGGCTTCAATAGAAAAAAAAGAAAATGAATTTAAAAAAATTATTAAAATAGGACGTACTCACCTTCAAGATGCTACCCCAGTGACTTTAGGACAAGAATTTTCTGGATATAAGGCACAAATTAATAATGGGATTAAAAGAATACAAAAATCATCAGAAGAGCTTTATTATCTTGCTCAAGGAGGGACTGCTGTTGGAACTGGTTTAAATTCAAAAAAAGGTTTTGATAAAAAATTTGCTCTCGAATGTAAAAAAATAACTAAATTACCCTTTAAAACATCTGAAAATAAATTCGAAGCATTAGCAACACACGATGCGGTTGTTGAAGTGTCTGGAAGCTTAAATACTATAGCAACCTCACTTTTTAAAATTGCTAACGATATTAGATTACTTGGATCTGGTCCTAGATCTGGTTTAGGGGAAATACAATTACCTGAAAATGAACCAGGGTCGTCAATCATGCCCGGAAAAGTTAATCCTACGCAGTGTGAGGCAATGACAATGCTATGTCTTCAAGTGATTGGAAACCATACAACAATAAGCGCAGCTGGTAGCCAGGGTCATTTTGAACTTAATGTTTTTAAACCAGTGATTGCATATAATATTTTACAATCTATTAAATTACTATCAGATGGATCTGAGAGCTTTATGAAAAATTGTATTGCAGGGATTAAGCCTAACAAAATTAAAATTCAAGAACTATTAAATAGTTCTTTAATGCTTGTAACAGCTCTCGCACCTGTTATTGGTTATGATAATGCATCAATTATAGCAAAATCAGCTCATAAAAATGGTACAACCCTAAAAGAAGAAGCAATTAAGCAAGGTTTTGTGACTGAAGAAGAGTACATAAAAATTGTTAGACCAGAAAAAATGATTTCACCATCTTAAACCTATGAATCAAATAAAAAAATCACTTGTTCTTTCTGGTCATAAGACAAGTATTGCATTGGAAAAAGAATTTTGGATTGCGCTTGAAATAATTTCAAAAAATCAAAATATTGATATTGATAAATTAATTGAGGAAATTGATAGAAATGATAGGAATGGGAGCCTGGCATCTGCAATAAGGGTTTTTATTTTAAAAAAATTTATAAATCTTGATTAAAAATGAATCAATGTATGCTTACTGAGTTTTAAAAAATAGTCATTTTAAGTTGTGTATCAAATGTTATCCCAAAAAAAATTCAATGATAAATTTCGAAAAACTTGAGAATTTCAAAAGATTGAATGAAGTTCAAAAAGAGGCTGTTCTTCATAATAATGGGCCTTTGTTGGTTTTAGCGGGAGCAGGTACTGGTAAAACTGGTGTTTTAACGACTAGGCTTTCAAGGCTATTAATAGAAAATATTGCTCTGCCAGGGGAAATTCTCTCTGTAACCTTTACAAATAAAGCGGCAAATGAAATGAGGTCAAGGGTTAGCGATCAAATTGGTGACAGAGCTTCAGGACTAAAATGGTTGGGAACTTTTCATTCTATTGGAGCTCAAATATTAAGAACATACCCAGAAAAAATTGGATTAAAAAATGATTTTATTATTTTAGATACTGATGATCAAGTTAGACTATTGAAACAATTAATCAGAGATGAAAATATAGATGATAAAAAATGGTCCCCAAAAGGTCTCCTAAACCTTATTGATAAATGGAAAAATAAGGGAATTCTTCCTAACAATATCTCACAAGATGATGGAGACTATTTTGCAAATGGTAAAGGGAAAATTCTATATAAAAAATACCAAGATCAATTAAAGTTTTTTAATGCAGCAGATTTTGGAGATTTAATTCTTGAATGCATAAGGCTTTTTAATGAAAATCCAGATATTTTGGAACAATATCAAAACCGATTTAAATTTATGTTAGTTGATGAATATCAAGATACAAATTCGTCTCAATATACCCTATTAAAATTATTATCAAACAAATGGATGAATATTTGTTGTGTAGGCGATGATGATCAATCCATCTACTCCTGGAGAGGAGCTGAGGTGAGTAATATTTTGAGGTTTGAAAAAGATTTTCCAAACGCAAAAGTGATAAGATTAGAACAAAATTACAGATCAACAGGTAATATTTTAGCAGCTGCTTCAAAATTGATTGAGACTAATGAATCTAGATTCGGAAAAACTCTATGGACCTCTTCATCCAAAGGAGAGAAGGTATCTATTACATCTACATGGGACGGTGAAGAAGAGGCAAGAATAATTACTGATGAAATAGAAAAGTATTCATTAAATAATAAAAACCTTGATGAAATTGCAATATTAGTAAGGGCTAGTTTTCAAATGAGAGAGTTTGAAGACAGGTTTATTTCAGTTGGTTTACCATATAAGGTTATTGGAGGCCCAAGGTTTTATGAAAGAAAAGAAATCAGGGATGCAAATGCTTATTTTAGAATTGCTATTCAGCCAAACGATAGTCTAGCTCTTGAAAGAGTTCTTAATACACCCAAAAGAGGTATTGGGGAAACAACAATCAAAAAAATAAAGGATTATTCTAAAAATAATAATATATCTTCAATTGAGGCCATTAGAGATCTTATAAAAACCTCAGAAATAAAACCAAAAACAAAACTTTCTCTGAAGCACTTTCTCGATTTGACTGACAGATGGCATAACTTACTTGGCGAAAGAAATCATTACGAACTAGCTGAAATAATTCTTGAAGACTCTGGTTATCTGGAAATGTTAAGGAATGATGACTCAATTACTTCAGCAGGAAGATTAGAAAATATCAAAGAATTATTCAGATCTATTGAACCTTTTGAGAGCTTACAGGCCTATCTGGAACATATTGCTCTAGTAATGGAGATTGATAAAAACCCTGAGGGTAACAAGGTAACTTTAATGACTTTGCATGCAGCTAAAGGGCTTGAATTTGATTTTATCTATCTTCCTGGATGGGAAGAAGGTGTCTTTCCAAATCAAAGGTCTCTAGATGAGGGTGGATTAGAATCTCTTGAGGAAGAGAGAAGACTTGCGTATGTTGGAATAACAAGAGCAAAAATAAAATCCTCGATATTTTATGCTGCGAATAGAAAAATGCATAATCAATGGCTGTCGAGTATCCCTTCAAGATTTATCAATGAAATGCCGGAGGAAAATATTGAAATAAACTTATCTCATTTTTCAGGTAATCAAAAAGACTATACGGATATTGAAGAAGATACGTTCGATCAGTCTGACTACAGTACGCCTGGTTGGGAAAGAGCAAAAATAGAGTCGAGTAATAAAAGTTTAGAAAATATTGAACCAAAAATAATTTCTAACTCTCATGCTAAATTTTTCAAAGGATCAATTGTGATCCATAAAAAATTTGGCCAAGGGAGAGTTGAAAATGTAGATGGAAAAAAATTAACTATTAATTTTGGTGAAAGCGGTACCAGAAAGGTAATGGAAAATTTTGTAGAGTCTCTTAATTAAAAATTTCTATCTTAATTCACCAAACTAATTATAATTATATTATGTCTATAAATATTCAAAAAAATATTAAAAAACTTCGTGAGCTTTTTGAGACAGAGTGTATTGATGCTTATATTGTTCCACACGAAGATGAGTTTTTAACTGAATATGTTCCTAATCATTCTGAGAGATTAAGTTTTATTACAGGATTTACTGGGTCTGCGGGCTTAGCAATAATAACAAAAAATAAAGCGGCTATTTTTGTTGATGGAAGATACACAACTCAAGTAAAATTAGAGACATCTGGTAAAATATTTGATTACCATGATTTAAATAATACTGAGATAGAAAATTGGATTAAAAAAAATATAGAACAACAAAGTCAAATTGGATTTTGTTCAATGACGATATCATTAGACAAATTAGCATCCTTTAAAAATTTTGTCTCAAATACAAAAATTACTTTAAAAAAAACCGATAACTTAATTGATAAGATTTGGTTGGAAAGACCCAGTCAAAGCACAGGGTTAATCTACGAACACAAAAGCAAGTTTTCAGGTGTATCCCATAAAGAGAAAAAACAATTAATTATAAAAGAAATTATTAAAAATAATTGTGACTCTCTTTTTATAAGTGAACCAGAGAATACTTGTTGGTTTTTAAATATAAGAGGAGATGACTTAGAGTTTACCCCTCTTGTTAGAAGTTATTCTTTAGTTCAAAAAAATGGAGAAATTAATCTTTTTTCAAATCATGAATTATCAAATAATATAAAAAAATATTTTAAAGAGAATGATATTATTCATTTACCAATAAATAAAATTGAAGAATTTTTTAAAAACAAAAATTTTAAAAAAACTATATTTGATTTTAAAACTACCCCATTTGAACTTGCGGATACTATTTTTAAATATTCGAATAATTATAAAAATATCTCAAATCCGTGTAGCTTATTAAAAGCATGCAAGAATAAAACTGAAATTGAAGGTGCAATAAAAGCACATATCAGGGATGGAGTGGCTTTAACAAAGTTTCTATTTTGGCTCAATAGTAAATCTGAACAAAATAAATTAAATGAAATTGATGTAGAGGAAAAACTACTTGAATTAAGAAAAAATGAAGAAAGATTTATTTCACCTTCTTTCAATACAATTGCAGGAACAGGAAGTAATGGAGCGATTGTTCATTACAAGGCTAATCATACAAGTTGCAAAAATCTTAAAGCTGGTGATCTTTTGCTTGTGGACTCCGGAGGACAATACCTAGATGGCACCACTGATGTAACCAGAACAGTAGCTTTGTTTCCGAATGAAAAAACAATACAAAAAGAAAAGAAAGATAGGTTTACTCGAGTTTTAAAAGGTCATATTGCCATAGCGTGCTCAGTCTTTAAAAAAGGTACTAGCGGAAAAGATTTAGACCCTTATGCCAGAAAATATTTAATAGAAGAAGGATTGGATTATAAACATGGAACTGGTCATGGGGTTGGTTCATTTTTAGGAGTTCATGAGGGTCCGCAGAGTATATCACCACTTGGCGTTCAGGAAATTAAAGAAGGTATGATAATTTCAAATGAACCAGGGTATTATAAGGAAAATGAGTATGGAATTAGAATAGAAAATTTAATTCTTACTAAAGAAATGAACGATAGCAATAATCTTTACTTTAAAACACTTACTTTAGCTCCAATAGATAAAAATTTAATATCCAGAGAAATGCTTAATGATGATGAAATAGATTGGATAGATAAATATCATGAAAAAGTATACAAAAATTTATCAGGATTTATGCAAGAAAAAGAATTGGTTTGGTTAAAAAAAAGTTGCGAACCTATTCTGCAATAAAATCACTCCATTCTTGCTCAGAAAAAACCTTAACACCATATTCATTTGCTTTGTCTACTTTTGATAACGTTGGTTTATCCCCCGCGATTAAAAAATTAGTCTTTTTAGATAGAGATGATGATAGTTTGGCACCCAAAAGTTCAATTTTTACTTTTGCTTCAGCTCGACTCATAGTTTTTAGTGTACCAGTGATCAAGACTGTTTTATTTGATATTTTTGTTTCTCTTACTTCTTTGTTATACTGTTTTACAGTTACGCCAGACTGAAGCAATTGAATTATTAATCTCCTTGAATCGCTATTTTGGAAAAAATCTATCACTGAGAGAGCAACTTTTTCTCCAACACCATCCAAAGACAAGAGTTCTTGAATAGACATATCCATATTATCACTTGTGATATTCTCCAACATTTTATCAATAGATTTATAATAATTTGCAATTAAATCTGCAGAAGATAAGCCCAAGTGTCTTATTCCAAGAGAAAACAAAAAACGATCTAAATCAATTTCTCTTTTTCTATTAATAGCATTAAATAATTTAAGGGCGCTTTCCTTAACCGTTCCAATTTTTAACCTTGGTCCAGAAGTATACTTCCAAAAAGAAGGTGGATTATTCTTATATCTTTTTTCCAAATAAAAAATATCAACTGGTGATTTAATTAAACCCTCCAAATAATATTCATCAATCTGTTTTTCACCCAAACCATCGATATCAAAAGCTGATTTTGATGAAAAATGTTTAATTCTTTCAATAAGTTGAGCGGAACAATTAAATTCTCCAGTACACCTAATATATTTTTCTTCTTTTTCTTTTTTCCCTGTTTTTATTTTATCTCTAATTGTTTCAGAGCTACAAACAGGACAAATTTTTGGTGGAATAATTGGTTTTAAATTTTCTTCTCTTTTCTCTTTAATTACACTGATAACTTGAGGAATAACATCTCCAGCCCTTTGCACCCAGACAGTATCACCAACCCTAATATCCTTTCTTTTTATTTCTTCAAAGTTATGAAGGCTTGCGTTTGAAACAAGTGCACCTCCAATATTTACTGGCGAAAGTCTTGCAACTGGAGTCAAAACACCCGTTCGCCCTACCTGTATTTCAATGTCTAAAATTTTCGTCACTGCCTTTTCTGCAGGAAATTTATGAGCAATTGCCCATCTTGGATGATGTTCAGTCGATTGAAGCCTCTCACGCCAATCCAGCCTATTTATTTTATAAACTATTCCATCTATATCATAACCAAGACTTGCTCTTCGTTCCAATATGTCTTCATAAAAAACAATTAATTCGTCAATAGATTTAAATAAACCAAAATTATCATTTGTAGGAAAGCCTAAATCTTTAAAAAAATTAATTAAATCATAATGATTATCATATGGGAGAGAAGATACACTTCCCCAGGCGTATGCAAAAAACTCTAAAGATCTTTTGGATGTCTCATTTGGGTCTAATTGCTTTAAAGATCCAGCAGCGGCATTTCTTGGGTTTTTAAATAATTCCTTTCCCTGTTTATCTTGAATTTTATTCAAAAGATTAAAATTATTATGGGACATATAAACTTCACCTCTGATCTCTAATAGTTTTGGTGCTTTTTTTCTATCTATTAAAAGGGGTATATTTTTTATTGTTTTGATATTTTCTGTAATATCCTCGCCTGTTTTACCATTTCCTCTAGTTGCCCCTACTTTTAAAACACCATCTTCGTATATTAGGCTTGCTGAAAGGCCGTCTATTTTTGGTTCAGCTACATAATCAATTTTTTCCGAACTATCTATTCTTAAAAAATTTCTTAAACTGTCGCTCCAAGAAATAACCTCTTCTTTATTTTTGGCATTTTGAATTGAAAGCATAGGGGTTGAATGATTTATTTTATTAAATTTTTCAGATGGTTCTGCACCTACTGAAAGAGATGGCGAGTTTGATTGAACTAAAGAAGGATACTTTTGTTCAATTTCTAATATGGATCTTCTTAAGTCATCATATTCAGCATCTGAAATTGATGGATTATGATCTTTATAATAGGAAATATCATGCTTTTTTACGCTCAGGTATAACTGTTCAAGCTGATCTTTTACTTTTTTCTCTTTTGAGGTTTTAGTATTATCTGACTGATGCTGGTCTATTTTTTTTTTATTCGACATTATCCTTAATCAATTCATAACTATCTTTGTACCATGAACTTTCTGGAAAATTATGACCTAAAACTGAAGCAGTATTATAAGCCTCATCAAGTAAACCCATTGATAAATACGCCTCAACAGTTCTATGAAGCGCCTCTGGTACATGGCTTGTGGTTTGAAAATCAACAGTAACAGTTCTAAACCTATTGATGGCTGCTAAAAAAGCCTTTTTCTGAAGGTAATATCTTCCAATGTACATTTCTTTACCGGCCAAATGATCCAATGTAAGGTCAATTTTTAATTGTGAGTCTTTTGCGTAATCTGTATCAGGATACCTTCTTACAACTTCTACAAAAGATTCTAATGCTAATTCAGTTATTCTTTGATCTCTTGCAACATCTTGAATTCTCTCATAATAGGATTGTCCAATTAAATAATAAGCATAAACCGCATGTTTATTACCAGGGTGAAGAGAAATAAATCTTTGAGCAGTTGATACTGCTTGATCATACTGATTTTGAAGATAATAAGCATACGCAGACATCAACATTGATCTTCTAGCCCAGGATGAGTATGGGTGCTGTCTTTCAACCTCATCAAATTCAAATGCAGCCTGTTGAAGTCTTCCCCTATCAAGATTGTAAACAGCATTATTATAAATCGCCGCCAATGATCTTTCTCTATACTCAGGTCTCTCATTAGTGCTAGAACATCCTGATATCAGAATTAGTAGCAAAGGTATAAAAAATTTATATAAATGTAGCATTCTCAATTGATTTCAACGTAAGAATTAAATTAAAACAATATTATAAACATCAATAATTAAAATGTCTTTATAAAATTAACTGGCTAGATAGTTTGATTCAATACTTCTATTAAACTCTTGATAAGATGTGTCTGAATATTCAACTATTTCATAGTTTTCATTGGATTTGAATAATTCGTGTAATAAAAGATTGTTGATGTAATGACCGCATCTTAGTCCTTGATAACTTCCTTCAATTCGATAACCTGAAGTATAAATATCCCCTACTGCATCTAATAATTTATGCCTTGAAAACTCATTTTTATGTCTTAATCCCTCGGGATTAATTATTTCATTGTTATCAACAATTATACAATTATCGATACTTCCACCTAAGGCCAGACCCTGGGAACGCATATATTCAACATCTTTCATAAACCCAAAAGTCCTTGCATTTGAAGCAAAATTTTTAAAATTATACCTAGCAAGTGATATTGATGCACTTTGCTTGCCCACCGCCTCATTATCAAAATCAATTTCAACAGAAAATTTTTGGTCCTTGCTTCGAGTAAAAGAACAATATTTATTATCAACGGTAACTTCGATCTTTTTTAAAATTTTCAAAATTTTTCTTTTCTCTTTTAGTGATTTTATTCCACAATCTTCAATTATCTCAATAAAAGGCAATGAACTTCCATCCATAATTGGTACCTCAGGGCCATTTAACTCAATAATTATATTATCGATACCTGTTCCATTAAAAGCAGCCATTAAGTGTTCAATGGTTGATACTTTAATACCATATTCATTTTCTATAGTTGTGCATAAACTTGTATCAGAGACATTTGAGTATAGTGCCCGAATTGAACGTTCTTTAATTTTTTTATCTATATCTGTCCTTATAAAAATAATACCAGTATTTTCTTTACCCGGTTTTAAAGTTACCTTTATTAGGCTTCCAGAGTGCAGGCCTATACCATTAAAACTTTTAGATTTTGAAATGGTTGTCTGCCAAGGATGGTTTCCAGATGTTATTAATGGTGAAACAAGGTTATTCATACAAATATCTTCAATTAAATTATTTTCTAACTTTAAAAATTTATCTATAAACTCATAACAATAGTTATGATTAGAGTTAAACAAATAACAACTAAAATCACAGATAGCTAATAAATGATTGTGACTTAATGTAACTTAGTTTTTTAAAAAATTTATTGGCCTTTAATTTTTCCAAAAAATCTTTGTAATGCAGGAATCTCTAATTGAGAATTTAACTCATCTTCTTCCTCAGATGAATCAAACCTATCGCTATTAAACAATGGAACCCCATCGTCTTTTTCCCAATCTTCAGGTTCAGGTAAATTTGAAATATTCTCTTCAGAAAGTGACTCTGAAAAGTCATCATCAAAATCATTATAATCATCAAAGTCCATATTATGAGGTTCTTCAGGTGAAGTTTTTTTAACCTCTAGCTCAATATTTTCAGGTTCATTATCATTGATAACATCAACAAAATTACTTTCTGATGAATTATTTTCCTTATTAATTTCAACAATTTTCTCTTCGACTGATTGATCCATACCAGTTGCAATAACTGCTGTTTTAAAGTTATCCCCCATTTGTTCATCCTGGAAGATACCAAAAATTACTTCACATTCTTCCCCAACATCTTTTTGAATAACAGAGAGCGCACCCTGTATCTCAAAAGGATTAATATCTGCACCAGCAGTTAAAGAAACTAAGAGACCCTTTGTGCCCTTCAATGATAAATCATCTAACATAGGGTTTGAAATTGCATCTTCAGCAGACAAAATAGCCCTGTCTTCTCCAGAAGAAACTCCTACACCGAATACAGCTTTACCTTTATGTTGCATTATTGTTTTAACATCTGCAAAATCAATATTAATAGAACCATTCTTCATTATTAGAGCACTTATTGCCGACACCCCATCATATAGAGTTTTATTTACAAGGTCTTCACATTCCTTCATTGGAGTTTTTTCATTAATAATTCTGAAGATATTTTGGTTAGGTATTACAATTACAGTGTCAAGAATTGAACATAACTCATCGACACCACTTTTAGCAGACGACATTCTTTTTTTGCCTTCAAAACTCCAAGGGGTAGTAACAATTGCAACTGTAAGAATGCCCATATCTTTAGCTAACTGGGCTATAACTGGAGCAGCACCTGTACCAGTACCCCCGCCAAGGCATGCTGTAATAAACAACATATGAGTGCCTTCCAAATACCTTCTAATTTCTTCTTGGGACTCTTCTGCTGCTTTTTTACCAACCTTTGGATTAGCACCAGCTCCAAGGCCTTCAGTTGAGTGAGAGCCAATTGAAATGGGTGTAACTCCTTTTAGATTTTCAAGATCTTGAACATCAGTATTTGCAGCAAATAATTCTACCCCATCGAGGCCTTGCTCGACCATGGTTTTAAGGGCGTTACCACCTCCCCCACCTACACCTATTAAAGCTAATCTTGGTCGTAGCTTTTCTACTTCAGGGGTTTCTAAAGAAATACTGCTATTTGATACGAAATTTTCATCATCATAAGTAGTCATTTTAAGACCTCACAACATTACAATGTAAATTTCTACTGATTCTAACATTTAGACAAGCTTAAGTTATTGATTAAAAACCAGAACCCATTAATTTTTCTATTAATTTAAAAGCAAAATTATTATTTTTAGATTTATTTTTAATTTCATTTTCTTGCATTAAAACTGAATGTAGAAGCATGCCAGTGCAAGAGGTAAATGCAGGGCCTGAGAGGTCTTCAACTAAATTATTTATACCAGAAGGAAATCCAAGTCTTAATCTAGTTTCTAATATTCTTTCGGCAAACTCGATACTGCCAGGTAGCTCCGAAGTGCCGCCTGTAATTATAGTATTTTTATTAGATATATCTTTATAGCCAGATTGTTCTATACATTTTTTTGAGTGCATAAGTATTTCCCAAAGTCTCGGCTTAATAATTGAAATCAATTTTGACCTAGAAAATGAAATTCTATTTTCATCATTACCATCTATCAAAGGTATTTGAAAAATTTCTTCTCCATCATATACCCCCCTTAAAGCGCTTCCATATAAGGTTTTTAATGCTTCAGCTTGATCAAATGGTGTACTTAACTCCTTTGATATATCGTTTGTAATATACCAACCACCAAGGTTAAGTGATTTTGCATAAACTATTGAACCATCGAGAAAAACTGAAATTGAAGTAGTCCCTGCTCCAATATCAATACAAACCGATCCTTGATTTTTCTCCTCATCTGTGAGGGCTGACAGAGCAGATGTGTATGGTTTTGCTGTGAAGTTATTTACATTTAAAAAACAACTGTTAATTATATTTTCTAAATTATTTATATGGTTAGGGTTTGCATAAATAAAAAGTAATTTAACACCAAGTTTTGAAGCACTCATGCCAGAGGGGTTAACAATATTTTTTATGTTATCAACAATATAATTTGATGGAATAACATGAAGAATTTTTTTATTTTCTTTATTAAATTTTTGTTTTGCAATTTCTATTACTTCAGCAATGTGATTTTGATTTATAATTTGATTGCCAACAAAAAGTTCACCGAAAACTCTTTCTGTTCTAATATAATTTCCTGAAACATTTACTGAAACATTTTCAACCTCATAATTTGCTTGGTTTTCAGCTAAATCAACCGCTTTCCTGATTGACTCCTCAAGGTCATTAATATTTGTAATTCCTCCATTTATAATTCCCTTTGATTGTGAATACCCAGATCCAATAAGTCTAATTTTTTTTCGATCTAAAATATTATCTACTTTCCCGATTAAGCAAACCACCTTATCTGAGCCAATATCAATTGCTGTAATAACTTTTTCGGATTGATAGTTTGATTTATTATTAATGAAAAAATCTTGTTGATTATTATCCTTTTTAACCATTTCCACTAACCCTGTCCGTGGTTATTTTACCTTCCACTCTTAAATCAATCTTTTTGTGACCTTTTTCAATTAACTTATTTTTCTTAATATAAGAGTCTAATAATGAGAGAGACTCTGTAATATTATTCTCAGGTAATAATATCCTTACGCCATTCTTATAATGAAGATCCCACCTTCTTCTGCTAATAAAATTAGCATGATCAATCTGATTTAAAATATCTGGATAGTTGTACAGTTTATCTAAAAGATCTTTTAATTTTTTATCAGCACCCATTCCTTTTATTTGAAAGTAATTTTGAAATTCATTTGATTTAATTTTCTCTATTCTAAAACCATATTCATCTAAAACATACTGTTCAGAACCTCTTCTCCAAACTGCTGAAGGAGAATATTCCTCAATACTTATACTTAGAGTTTCTGGATAAACCTTTCTCACAATCACATCTTTTATCCATGCTATTTTTTCTATCTCACTTTGAATATTTTTTAAATTTATGGATACCAGTGATTTATTTTCATAAGGCCTTAAAACCTCAGATAATATTTTTTTTGATGAGCGGTCTCTTCCAATAATTTGAATATTATTTATATAAAATAAATCAATAAAATTAGAGGTTAATTCTTCTTTGATTATACCATTTTTGAAAAAATTAATAAAAATTATGGAAATAATAATTACTAACAGAATTAATAGATATTTATATTTATTTATCGATCGCAAGAAGCATCCTCCAATAAATAAAGAATTAAATCACTATATGAAATACCTTGTTTCTCTAATAACTCAGGAACAAGAGAAGTTATAGTCATTCCCGGTTGAGTATTTATTTCTAGAGCAAAAAGTGATTCTACATTATTTTCACCACTCCACCTAAAATCGGTTCTCGAAACTCCTCTGCAACCAAAGATATTATGACACTTAAGTGCTATTTTTTTTACCAAATTATATATTTCTATTGGAATATTGGCAGGAATAATATGGTCCGATGCTCCAGGTTCATATTTTGCATCAAAGTCATAGAAAGTATTTTTTGTTTTGATCTCTACAACTTCTGTTGGCTTGTTATTAAAAACTGCGCAAGATAATTCAATTCCTTCAATATAATCTTCAATCAAAGCACTTTCCCCATAAATCCAGGATTTATTAATTTTTGGTAATTTATTTCTATCTGATTCATTCAAAATTACATAAACTCCATTACTAGAACCTTCCTGAACAGGTTTTATTACAAAAGGTAATGCCTTGTTTAGATTGCTAATATTATTAATTTTTATAAGTTTATACTTTGGGGTATTAATATTATTCTTTAAAAATAGCTCTTTTGATAAGACTTTATTCATACATATTTCAGATGAAGAGATACCTGAATGCGTATAGGGGATATTATTTTTTTCTAATAAAGATTGCACAAATCCGTCTTCACCACCCAATCCATGCAAAGCATTAAAGCAAACATCTGGTTTAATTTTAATCAAATTTTTTATGAAATCACCCTTACAATCAAAAGGTATGACGTTAAAACCTTGAGACGATAAAGATTTTATAATATTTTCTCCAGAGGAAATACTTATTTCTCTCTCTAAAGATTCTCCCCCAAGAAGAATAACAATCTTAGTATTTTTATTAATTTTTACCATTCTTACCTAAGATTTGAATTTCCCACTCAAGTTTAATGCCAAATTGACTTTGCACTTTATCAATGATTATCTCTCCTAAGTTTTCAAAATCTGATGCTTTGGCATTTCCTGTATTTATCATAAAATTATTATGGAGATCTGAAATCATGGCGCCACCACATCTTAAATTTGATACTCCTAACTTACTTATTAACTCCCAGGCCTTATAGTTTTTGTAATTTTTAAAAGTACTTCCCCCGGTTGGATATCCCTGGGGTTGAGATGATATTCTTTTTTTTGAGATTTCACATATTTTTCTTTTAATTTCTTCTTTATTTTTTTTAAAACCCATTAAATTTACAGAAGTAATTATTAAGTCTTTTGGTATATTTGACTCTCTGTATTTAAAATCTATTTCTTTTGCTTTTTTTTTAATTGTTTTTCCATTTCTATTTAAAAAATTTACATCCAAAACAATATCTTTAAACTCAGAACCATAACAACCAGCGTTCATAAAAATACCCCCACCAATTGTACCTGGTATTCCTGATAAAAACTCTAAGCCTCCTATTTGAAAATCAATAGATTTTTTTGCTACTTCTTTATCTAGGGCTCCAGAACCAACATTTAAAATATTTTGTTCTTTATGAATTAATTTTTTAAAATCTGAAGGCATTAAAATTGATAATCCCGATAAACCACCATCACGGATTAAAGTATTTGACAGTTTTCCAAATATATTTAGCTCAATGCTGGGAATTAATTCATTTAAAAGAATTGAGAGATCAGTCTCATTTTTTGGTAAATATAAATATTCTAAAACCCCTCCAGCCTTAAACCATGATAGATTTTTAACTGATTTTTTATAAAAAAATTTACCACTTAGTTCATCAACAACTGAAGGTGTTTTTAAAATGGGTTTTAAATTATCAAACATTCAAAACCTCATATCTAAATTCATTTGCGTAATCATTGCACCATGAGGAAATTGATCCAGCGCCCATAAATACAACAATATCTTTTGGTTTTATTATTTGATTTATTTTATTTTTAGCTTTTAAAAAGTTATTGAAATAATATGCTTCTGTAAATTTTTTTTTGTTTATGTCATTTGTTAAATTTAGTGAACTTATGCCTTTTATCTTTCGTTCTCCTGCATCAAATATTGGTAAAATTATAGAAATATCAGCATCTTTTAGTGATTTGATAAAATTATTATAATTTTCATTTAATCTTGAATATCTGTGAGGTTGGACAACAGCTATTAATCTTCCATTTTTGGGCTTTAATGCACTTAAAGTTTCTTTTATTTCTGTAGGATGATGAGCGTAATCATCGTAAAAAATAATATCATCCTTATCAAATATTTTTGTAAGCCTCCTTTTAACCCCCTGGAAGGACTCCAATGATTCTTTAATGATACTTCTATTGATATTAAAATTAATACAAACTGAAATCGCTGCAAGTGCATTTTCAATATTATGATTACCTAGAAGTGGAAAATTTATATTTCTAATAAATGAATTTTTTTTGTTAAAATTTTTAATTTCAACATTAAAAATAATCCCGTCTTTATTTTTTTTTATTATTTTAGCCTGAATATCCGAACTACTGTTAAATCCATATTTATAAATATTTAAAGATTTGAAATTTTTTAATATTGATTGAATATTCTTATCTTTTTCCGAAACAGCCAAAAAGCCAAATGGAGAAATATTTTTTATGTAAGAATGAAATGACTCAATAAGCTTTCTTTTACTTCCATAGAAATCTATGTGCTCGTTATCAATAGAAGTTATTACCCCTCCAAAAGAGGGAAGAAAAGAAAAACTTCCATCCGATTCATCAGTTTCAACTAGCATGAGATCACTTTTCCCTAATTTTGTATTTGAACCATATGAATTTAAAATTCCTCCATTAATGACAGTGGGATCTAATTTTGCTTTATCTAAAATTTCTGCAATTAAAGAAACTGTTGTTGTCTTTCCATGGCTTCCAGCGACAGTAATTGTACTTTTCATCCTCATTAATTCTTTAAGCATTTCAGGGCGACTAATCACAGGAATATTAAGCTCTATTGCCTTTCTAATTTCTGGATTATTTTTTGAAATAGCAGAAGAATAAACAATCAAAGAGGCATTTTCTACATTGCTAGGATTATGACCAATGAATATTTTAATACCTAGCCTTCTCAACCTTAAAACATTTGAATTTTTATGTTGATCTGATCCTGTAACTTTATAACCAAGATTTTTCATTATCTCGGCAACACCACTCATCCCGATACCACCGATACCAATAAAATAAATATTTTTAATTATTTTCAAATCACAGTTCCCTATTTGATAATAAATCATCAATGATTGATCTAATTTTTTCTGAAGAATTATTTACTACTATTTCTTTGTTTGCTTTTGACATCTTTTCTAATATTTCAGGCTTCTCTATTAACTCATCTATAACCTTGTATAATTGATTTGAGTCTAGTTTTTTTTCATTTTTAACAATAACTTGCCCAATTTTTTCTAATTCAATAGTATTTAATCTTTGATCATCATCTATAGAATGATGAAATGGAATAAATATTGCTGGAGTTTTTGTTGCGGCCACTTCAGCAACGGTTGAAGCTCCCGATCTTGAAATTAATAGGTGAGAGTTATTTAATAATTCAGGTAAATTATAAAAAAAAGTTTTAACCTCAGATTTCACATTCATAGAGTGATAACATTTTTTCACTCTCTCAAATTCATTATTTCTAACTTGATGAAAAACTCTTAATAGAGATTTCTTTTTATTATCCAGCTTATTTATACTATCAGGAATAATATCTGAAAAAAATGAAGCACCTTGACTTCCACCAAAAATAAGTAAGTTTAAAAACCCATCTTGATGATGTGTCTTATAATCTTTTTTGTATTTAAAGATTTCTGATCTTATAGGGTTACCGGTATAAAATATTTTATTATTATATTTTTTTTTAATACCTTTTACTTTTAAATGGCCAACGGTCAATCTATCACAGAGATTTAACATTAACTTATTAGCCCTTCCAATAATTTTATTTTGTTCATGAATAATTATTTTAATATTTAATAGTTTTGCTGCGAAAATAGTTGGTATTGTGGGATAACCACCAAATCCAATTACTAGTTTAGGGCTAATTCTTAAGGTATAAAAAAGAGAATATATTAAACCAATTAAAATTTTAAAAGAAATTACAGGCCATTCAATCAGCCTAGTATTTGTGAATGTTCCAGAAGGAATAATTCTAATTCTACTTAAATCAAAATCTTTCAATAGGGTTTCGACCCTTTTATCTGTAAATAAGAATACCTCATAACCATTTATTTTTAATTCTTCAGTAAGGCTCAATGCTCCGTATAAATGACCTCCTGTACCACCTGCAGTTAAGATAATTTTTTTGTTTGATTCATTCATTTAAAAATTTATCCCAGGTTCACTAAAATTTTTTTTCATTTTTTTTATCCTTGGATCGTCTTTCTTTGTTAAGGATAAAAACATACCCATACAAATCCCTAATGATAGTATTGAAGAACCACCATATGAAATAAAAGGAAGTGTCATTCCTTTGGCGGGTGCTAAACTTAAATTCACAGCCATATGAAATAATGTTTGAAGACCAAAAATTAATAGTAATCCTGATGCAGCTAATTGATTAGCATAATCTGAAACTAGAGTAATTTTCGAAAAACCTCTTATAATTAAAAATCCATAAATCAGAATAATAACTATAATTAAAAATAATCCACCCTCTTCAGCAACAGCAGCAAAAATAAAGTCAGTATAAGCATCTGGTAAATTATATTTCATCCAGCCCTCTCCTATTCCTTGACCAAACAACCCACCATTTTCGAAAGCATCTATTGCTGCAGAAATTTGAGTTGGTCTATTATCCAAAGACTCAGGAAAAAACCATCCCGCAAGCCAATTATTTACCCTTGAAGCTACATGTGAGAAATTTAAATATAAAAAAATAAAACCCAGAAAAGATATTGTGATTAAAGCACTAATTATTTTCCAAGATAAGCCGTTAAAAAATAATAAACCCATGATTGTTAAAATTATAAGAATTGTTTGGCCGACATCAGGCTGAAGTAATAAAAGTGATATAACAATTAAAGTAACTATTAGAGGTATTATCTGAAGAGTAATATCACTTTCTAACCTTGATCTTGCTAAAAACCATGAAACAACAATAATTAATGATGGTTTAAGAAATTCTGAGGGTTGAATCGTAAATCCAAAAGCTGATAACCACCTTGAAGCACCTCCGCTACTTACCCCAATAATTAATGTTAAAAAAATTCCAATAAAACTAATGATAAAAACTATTAGAGATAATTTCCTTACCAAGCTAGAGGGTAAAATTGAAATTGATACCAAAAAAAATAATGATATGAAAAAATAAATGAAATGCCTAGTAAGGAAAAAATAAGTATTAGTTTTAATGCTTATTGCTTCAGCCGGACTAATTGCTAAAGAAAAAAATAATCCTATACAACCTAAGAAAATTATTGCAAATAACATCCATCTATCAACCGTATACCACCAAACTCCAAGCACGCTCATATTTGTTCTTGATATTCTAAGCATTTATTCAGCCTTACTTGTTAAAGAAGAAATTATCTTGATGAAAAAAGTTCCTCTATCTTCATAGTTTCTAAATTGGTCATGAGAACTGCATCCAGGTGATAAAAGTATTGAACCTTTTTTATTTTTTTTTGCTGCTTTAAATGCCGCTTTTGTTGCATCTGATAAATTTTTATAGATAGATGGTTTCTTTATACTTGGAGATAATTTTTTTATTTCACTGGCTGCTGAACCTATCAAAAAAATTCCTTTAATTTCACTCGAAGATAAATTTAACTTTGAAAGATCATTGTTTTTTGAATAACCGCCTCCTATCCAAAAAATATCTTTAAAAGAGTGAATTGCTAAATTAGCTGCTGAAACATTTGTAGCCTTAGAGTCATTAATAAATCTTATAGAGCCGTCATCATAGACCAACTCCATTCTATGTTTTAAACCTCTAAAATCTTTTATTCTTTTTCTTATAACCCCTTTTTCAATCTTAAAAATTTCTAAAACTTTTTCTATTGCCTCAAAATTATATGGTAAATTTAAATCAGCAGATAAATCACTTTTTGTGAAAAGAATTTTTTTGGATTTCAAATTTTTATCTGCAATATACTTTGAATACTTATCGTCAATGGAAATAATCGAGTAATCATTTTTATCCTGATTTTTAAAAATATTTGATTTTATATCCCTGTATTCAATCATATTGGAGTGTCTATCCAGATGATCTTCGGAAATATTCAACAATACAGCTATTTCAGGTTTCAATTTTGTATCAATCTCGAGCTGAAAAGAAGAAACTTCAATAATATAAATTGTTTTTTTATTACCTTTTTTTAATTTTAAAATAGGTTTTCCAATATTACCCGCTAATCTAACATCAAAGCCCTCTTTCTTTAAAATCTCGTATATAATTGATGCAGTGGAAGTTTTACCATTTGTTCCGGTAATTGCTATCATTGTCCCTCTGTGAAAATCTTTTCCTCTTGCCATTTCAAAAAGTGTTATATCACTGCAAATTTTCGTATTTTTTTTAATTAAATTTTTTAATTTTTTCTTTTTTTTAAGATCAATTCCTGGTGAAGGAAAGAATGAATATAAATCAGTCCATGGCCATTCTTCAATTTCTTTCAAAATCAATTTCTTTTTTGTAAATTTTTTTCTTATACTTGGATTGTCGTCCCATACATAGACATTAGCACCATTAGAATTTAATGTTTCTGCTATAGAAGAGCCTGTCATACCTAGTCCATATATACCAATATTCTTAGATTTAAATTGATCAAAATTTAACATTCTACCTCAACTTTAAAGTCGCAAGACCAATGATTGCTAAAATAAGCGAGATAATCCAAAATCTTATTACTATTGTGGACTCTGACCAGCCTTTCTGTTCAAAATGATGATGAAGTGGAGCCATCATAAAGACTCTTTTACCAATTAACTTATATGAAAGTACTTGAATAATTACTGATGAGGCTTCGAGAACAAATAAACCGCCAATGATAAATAGAACAATCTCATGTTTTACACTAATAGCAATAGACGCAATCAAACCACCAAGGGATAATGAACCAGTATCGCCCATAAAAATCATTGCTGGAGGAGCATTAAACCATAAAAAACCTAAACCTGCTCCAAATAATGCAGCACAAATAACCACTATTTCTCCTACATCTGGAATAAATTGAATGTAAAGATAATTTGAAAAAACATAATTACCGACTAGATATGAAATTACACCCATTGATGAAGCTGTTATCATTACTGGTATAATGGCTAAACCATCTAAACCATCTGTTAAGTTTACAGCATTAGTAGTTCCAACTAAAACACATAGAGAAAAAAGAATAAAAAACCAACTCGAAACAAAGAACGGGGATTTAAAGAAAGGTAAATAAATTGAATAATTATTCCCATCTGGAAAATTTTTTAAAATTAGAAAAACTATTGATAAAGATAATAATATCTGTATTAAAAATTTAATTTTCCAATTAATTCCATCAGACGATGATTTTTTAATTTTTATATAGTCATCTGCAAAACCCAAAGCTCCAAAACTCATAGTTGAATAAAGAATAATCCAAATAAATTTATTACTTAAGTCAGACCAGATCAAAGAGCTAGAGATCAAGGAAAAAATTATTAGAATCCCCCCCATAGTTGGTGTTCCAACTTTTGTAAGTAAATGCGATGGTGGCCCATCTTGTCGAATTGGTTGTCCCTTTTTTTGTTTTTGTTCCATAAATATAATAAATTTTGATCCAAAACATAGGCATATAAATAAAGAGGTTAATACCGCAAACGCAGATCTAACGGTGATATAGTTAAAAATATTTAAACTTTTGAAATCAGAAAGGAAATTTTCAAGAAGATATAAAATCATTATGCTATATTCCTTAATAACTTTTCTTCATTTAAATGATTAAGGATAATTTTAATTTTGCTCTTGGAAGAACCTTTTATTAATAAAATATCTTCATTATTAATTATTTTATTCAATTGCTTAATTAGTTCTTCAGGTTTTTGAGCAAAAGCACCCTTTTTATCATTTGATAGATTATCCCAAAGGTATTTCATTTTTTTTCCAGAACAAAAAACAAGATTAATATTTGTTTTATTTATAAATTTAGCAATTTTTATATGAAATTCCTCTGAAAATTTACCAAGCTCCAGCATGTCTCCAAGTATTAATATTTTTCTCTTATCCTTATAAAAATCTATATCAGCTAGTAAATTAATTGATGAAATCATTGATTCCGGGTTGGCATTAAAACTTTCATCAATAATTTGAATTTTTTTATTTTGAAAAGATAAGTCATAAGTCAAACCCCTTCCTTCAATAGGACTAAAATTTGATAATTTTTTGGTTATATTTGTTAAGGGTAAATTTAGAATGTTGCATACAGATAAAACAGCTAATGCATTAAATGCCATATGCAATCCAGGGGCAAACATTTTAAAATTTAAAGGCTTAGAATTTATTTTTGCTTCTATAAATGATCCTTGAGGAAAATATTTATAATTAATTAAAGAGTTTTTAGTTTCATCTTTTTTACCAAAACTTATTAATTCTATATTATTTTTTTCACATAAATTATTAATGGATTTATTAATAGAAATATTTTCATTTAGCACTAAGAAGCCGCCTGGTTTTATTCCATTAATTATTCCAAGTTTTTCTTTCAAAATCTCTTTTTTGGATTTAAAAAATTTTATGTGAGCACTTCCGACATTATTAATTAATCCAATATCTGGCTTAATAATCTTACTAAGATAAGAAATTTCACCATAATTATTCATACCAACTTCAAAAATAGAAAAGTCAGTATTTGATGGCATTCTTGCTAGTGATAATGAAACCCCTATTTTATTATTATATGAAGATTGTGAATAATGAATTCTGCCACAATCAATTAAAGATGAGGCTAACATTTCTTTGACCGTTGTCTTACCAGAGCTGCCAGTAACAGCAATGATTTTTCCTTTATTTCTCTCTCTTGACGACTTTCCAAGACATACTAAGGCTTTTAAAACGTCATTAACTACGACAACTTTATTTTCATGATTAAGCACAGGAGCATTTGAAATAACTATTGATGCCCCCTTCTTAATTGCCTCACCAATAAATTGATGGCCATCATAATTAGGTCCAGCTAAAGCAAAAAAAATATCACCTTTTTTAATGGTTCTTGTATCAATTGAGACACCTGAAGCATTCCAATTTGATGGCCCATGACCATTTGTAATTTTTAATACATCTTCCCCTTTCCAAAGAATTTTAACCATTAGCATTCTCCAGAAAATTTTTAACAACATCCATATCACTAAAATATGTTTTTTTACCTTTTTCTAATTGATAGCTCTCATGTCCTTTCCCAGCAATTATGAATATATCTCCTGAATTAGCTTCAGATAAACCATACTCAATGGCCTCCTTCCTATTAAAAATTATTTGAGCGCTTGGGCATCCTTTTTGTATCATTTTAGCTATATTACTTGGGTCTTCATATCTTGGATTATCATTGGTTATAATTACTTTATTTGAAAACTTCTCTGCTATTTCTCCCATTATTTTTCTTTTTGAAACATCTCTATCACCACCACAACCAAAGACTAAAATAATATTTTTTGATAAAGAATTTGCGTATTGTAAAACCGATAAAAGAGCATCAGGAGTATGCGCATAGTCAATTATAATTTTTGAATTATTTTTTGATTCAATAATATTCATCCTTCCGCAAACAGGTTTAATATTTTCTATTACCGAAAAAACATCTTTATAATTTGCTCCAGATGTTATTGCTAAACCAGCAGCACAGAGAGCATTTGATATTTGAAAGTATGCTTGAAGATTAAAGTTAAATGAAAAAATTTTATCATTATATAATATTTTTACCTTATGACCTGTAGCAATATTTTCTGAAGAAAGAATTTTTAATTTTTCAGCATTAATACCAATATCAAAAATATTTCTATTAAGTTTTTTTAATTTTTCAAAAAATTTTACACCCTCATCATTATCTGTAAAAATTACTGGTGTTTTCTCAAAGGGAAGAATGTTATTAAAAAGTTTAAACTTAGTATTAGAATACTCCTGTATAGATTTATGATAATCCATATGATCTAAGCTTAAGTTAGTAAAACAGGCAGACTCCAGATCGACAGAATTAATACGATATTGATCAATAGCATGACTTGATACCTCTAATGCTAAATTTGATACCTTCAATTTTGCAAGTTTATCTAATATTTGGTGAAGCGTAATTGGGCAAGGAGTTGTATTGCTAGTATTAATATTTAGATTTTTTGATCTAACACCTAGAGTTCCAATTGTTGCAGAATTATAACCAAGCAGTTCCCATATTTGATATAAAAAATCTACAGTTGATGTTTTACCATTTGTTCCAGTAACTGCGCAAATTGTGTCAGGTGAGCCAGGAAAAAATAATTTAGATAATTGAGATAGTTTTTTTCTTGGATTTTGATTAAAAATTACTGGAATATTTTCTTTCTTAATTCTTTTATTTGAAGTTAAAATTGCAACCGCACCTTTATTAACAGCTTCGTCAATGTAATCTTCCCCATTGTTTTTATTACCATCAATTGCAACAAAAAGGTTTCCATTTTTAATTAATTTACTATTGGATTGAATACCAGATAAACTGATATTATCTTCAAATGTATCATCAATTAATCTAAGAGGTATCACAGAGAATTCTCCTCAATTAGATTATTTTTTAAGATATCTTTTTTTACATCTTTTACATCCTTATCAACATTATATTCAACATTTAAGATTGGAGCTATTAATCGAATAATCTCACCTGCTGTAGGCCCAGCATTATGAAATGAGCTTCCCCCCATAATGCCTCTTGAAGGATTCTCTTTAGGTTTTTCATAACTTACCAAAATAACATATTTAGGATCCCAGCCCGGAAATGCACCTACAAAAGATGTTCGATTTCCACAACCACTGTAAGCTCCATTACAGGGAATATCTGCTGTTCCAGTTTTACCAATAACAGCATAACCTTTAATATCAGCTTTTTTTCCTGACCCATGCTTCACAACCTGACGCATCGCATAAATTGTTTTTGTACTTGTATTTTCTCTTATGACCCTATTCTCTTTTTTTGAATTATTGTAATAATTAAGAGAAGGCTGAATTTTATAACCGCCATTTACCATCGCAGCTACAGAAGAAGTAAAAGACAAAGGAACAACGCTTAAACCTTGACCAAATGAAATTGTAATCATTGAATTATCTGTCCACCTTTCAGGTAAAATGGGTGATCCTGTTTCATAAACTTCAAGCAAATATTCGTCTAAAAGGCCTACTTTCTGTAAAAAAGATTTCTGATTTTCTCTTCCAACTTTTATTGCAATCTGTGCCATACACCGATTAGAAGATCTAACCAAACAATCTACTGAATTAATTAAATTTTCTGAACTTTGATTTCTGTAATTATTTAAACACCTATTTGCTGCTATTTTTATACAAATGTTATCATCAAATTTATCATTAAGATCTATTTGGGAACTCTCAAGGCCCATGGCTAATGTCATTATCTTCATAACTGAACCAAGCTCATAACTACCTTGGAAAACTTGATTAAATGTGGATTCTTTTACTGCGCTATTTGTATAATTTTTATTAATTATATTTGGATCAAATGTTGGTAGCGACGCTGAGGCAATAATTTGTCCGTTATTTACATCCATAACTATACCAAAGCCACTTTCAGCACCATATAATTCAATTCCTTTTGCAATTTGATCTTCAAGGTGAAATTGAACAGATATATCAATACTAAGTTTAATATCTTCGTGGAGGATTTTAGATTTTGGTATTGTTTTTTCAATTCCAGATAAGCCAATTAGGTCTCTTCCTGAATATCCTATTATATGAGATGCCAGTTGTTTGTTGATATAAATTCTTCTCCAAACAGAATGAAACTCTACCTCAGCCACACCAGAATTTAAAATATCGTAATATTGAATATCATTTATATTATCCGCAATCTCAACATAACTTTTATTTTCAAGTTTATTCAGAAGGACATCCTTATTTAGTTCAGGAATTACCGCCTTTATCATTCGAGCAGTTTCTTCTGGGTTAACTGGATTTCTAATAGAAGCCCTTTTTGTCTCTATTGTCGTAGCTAATAATTTATCATTTCTATCATAAATTTCTGGCAAAGGATTTTTGATTGAATTTGATATAATTTTATTTGGCTTGCTTAAGATTTCACCTGGAAATATTGCTAGCGATGTACTTCTAACTATAAAAATTGCGAAGACAAAAATAAATAAAAACTTCGCTAAATGAACTCTCTCTCTACTTAAGGATATTTTATCAATGTCATTTCGATTATTACTTAGCCCTTTACGGCTGTCATGAAACAAAAAACTAAGATCATTACCTGCGGTAGCTTTAATATTTGTAAATTTATTTTTCTTTAAATTAACCATTTAGTTTTTTTCTATTTCTTGATTAATAAATTCAATATTTTCACCCTTTGATGGTGATAGCCTAAGCTGTGGATAGTATTTCTCTGATAATTTCTGAAGCCGTTCCGGGCTTGTCCTTACAACCCAATCTGTTTTTAGAAGTATTTCTTTATTCAGCTCTTTTTTTAAGGAATAATTAATATTATTTAGCTGTCTAACCTTATCTTTAATTTCATGACTAATTATTTGATTAAAAACTATTAACGAAATGAAGGTGAAAAAAAGGCTATAGACAAATAATTTAAACACTTACACCCCCATATTTTATAAAATTATGTGAATTATTTTTTAAAATTTCTTGTGCAGATGTTCTGTATACATATCGTAAATGAGCTGATCGAGATCTTGGGTTTTCTTTTATTTCACTTTCAGTAGGTTTTGTAACTCTCTTTGTTTTATAGTAAAAAGGTAATTCAGTATTACCTAAAGAATATTTCTTCTCTGAAATCGAATTATATTTTATAAAATTTTTGACAATTCTATCTTCTAGAGAATGAAATGAAATGACTATTAATTTCCCGCCTTCATTTAAAATACTCTCTGAAGATATTAACGCACTATATAATTCTTTTAATTCATCATTTAAATAAATTCTTAATCCTTGAAAAGTCTTTGTTGAAGGGTGAATTTTTTGATATTTTCCACCTATTGATTTTTTAATAATATTAGATAATTCAAAAGTAGTTTGAATTTTTTTTATTTTTCTTTGTTCAATTATATTCTTGGCAATTCTTCTTGATTTTCTCTCTTCCCCAAATAAATAAATGATATTTGCTAAATCTTCTTCTTTATATTTATTTATTATATCAAATACCGATGTTTTATTATCGTCCATTCTCATATCTAATGGAGCATCATAACGAAATGAAAAGCCTCTTTCTGCAGTATCAAGCTGCATTGAAGAAACCCCTAAATCAATAAAAATAGCATCAACTTTTTTAATACCAATCTTTGAAATATGATTTGTTAATTCTCCAAACCTTCCATTTATTAAAGTTAACCTATCGCCATATGATTTATAGCGATCTTGATTTAAGGAAAATACCATTGGGTCTCTGTCAATGCCAATTACATGACAATCGGCACTATCAAGAATTTTTCTAGTATGCCCTCCCGCACCTAAAGTACAATCAATATAGGTTTCATTTGATTTTGGATTTAATATTTCTAAAACTTCATTCATCATTACCGATTTATGAGTTGGAATATTATTATCCATCAATCTATTTCCTCAAATTTAACTTTATTTAAACCAAAAGGGCCTATCAGATTTCTGTGTTCAAGAGCCTTAACCTTTGCCTTTTCTTTAAATTCCTCAAAATCATTAGGGTTCCAAACTTGAAACTTTCTGCCTTGACCAACAAAAATAGCTTTATTTTTCAAGTTTGCGTGTTCCATTAGGCTTTCTGGCAAAGATATCCTTCCATCTTGGTCATATGATAGATTGTATGTGTCAGCAAAAAGTGATGTGGATAATGCATCTGTTTCTTCTGCAAATAATTGCATCCTCTCTACACTTTCTGAAATTTGATTTATCAACTCTAGACCCCCTCCATCAATAGATTTTGATGTAAAAGAGGGAAATAAATAAACGCCTGGGTAACCTTGAAATTCAAGAACAGTCCTAAAAGATGCAGGAATTGAAATCCTGCCTTTAGCATCAATTTTATTAACTGCGCTTGATAAAAATATTTTCAAAAAACCCTCCAGTTTTTTTTAAACAAAAGAATAACCTGATCTTATAAATATAAGACTTAAATATGGATTATCATGGGATATTATGGGAGTCAATGGGATTTAATTAAAAAATACGCACAAAATTACTTTTAAAAATTTTTAATTCTCTGAAAATGTCAGATGATTTGTAAGCCGGGTTCTGTACTTTAAAAAAGTGATGATCATTCATCTTGAATATACGTTACCGTATACTTCTAGCAACCTACCCGAATAACTAGAAAGAGAAATTCTCTGGCTAAGCCAACGTTATTCCTATTTGGTCTTGCTCCCAGTGGGGTTTACCCTGCCAAATATGTTACCATATAAGCGGTGCGCTCTTACCGCACCTTTTCACCCTTGCCCTAAGGCGGTATATTTTCTGTGGCACTTTCCCTAAGGTCACCCTCGCCGGGTATTACCCGGCACTGTCTCTCATGGAGCCCGGACTTTCCTCTTTAAAAAAAGCGATCATCCAATCATCTGACAGTTTTGTAATATAAAAAAAATTGATTTTGGTCAATATTTTATAAATTTTAAGCCTTTGAACTTGGCCTTTCAGATAATCTCTGTTGATAGTCTTTTAAATTTTGAAACTCATCGGGAATTAGAATTTTTGGCCACTTGGCAAATTCAAAACATGTAAAAGCAGTTGTGTCAGCAACAGTATATCTATCTAAACAAATAAAATTTTTACCTTCAAGTTGCTCGTTTAACCATTTAAAAAATTTTAAGACTCTTGGTTTATTTGCTTCTGACCATTCCGGTACTTGTTCTTCTAAATGTGCCATAGCTGGATGTCCATGTCTAAAAACTGATGCAATTGGTATCATCAATAAAAGCTCTAAACGTCTTTGCCACATTTCAATTTGAGCTATTTCTTTAGGATTTTTTCCAAATAGGTTTGGTTCAGGATTTAATGCCTCTATGTATCTGCATATTGCTATGGACTCTGTTATGAAAGTTCCATCATCAAGTTCAAGAGCAGGTACTTGTGATAAAGGGCTTATTTTCTTGTAATCATCTTTTTTATGGTCACCTTTCATAATATCAATAGATTTAATCGGAATATCTATATTTTTTTCAGAAAGAAATACTCTAACCCTTCTAGCATTTGGTGCAGCACCGCCATCATAAAAAATCATTTCTAATCTCCCTTCTAAAACAATTAAAAAATTTGATGACATTCTATTTGTATTAGTTAATTTAATCATTAATTTATAAAAATGCTAGGGAGAACAAAAATGACAATTGATTTTAAAGATAAAGTTGCAATCGTTACGGGAGCAGGCGGTGGATTGGGTAGGTCTCATGCTTTAGAATTGTCAAAAAGAGGTGCTAAGGTCGTTGTGAATGATCTTGGAGGATCTGTTGATGGTTCTGGAGGATCATCTGATGCAGCCGAAAAAGTTGTAAAAGAAATTATTAGTTCCGGTGGTCAGGCTATATCTAATGGTTCATCAGTTACAGACGACAAAGGTGTAAATCTAATGATTGATCAAACAATCGATGAGTATGGAAGAATTGATATACTAATAAATAATGCTGGAATATTAATTGATAAGTCATTTTCTAAAATGGAAATTAATGATTTTGAAAAAGTTTTAAATGTTCACCTAATGGGAACTGTTAAACCAACAAAAGCTGTTTGGGAAATAATGAAAGAACAAAACTATGGAAGAATATTAGTTACTTCCTCATCATCTGGTTTATATGGAAACTTCGGACAAACTAATTATGGGGCAGCGAAATTAGGTCTGGTGGGTTTTATGAACACCCTTAAGCTCGAAGGTCAAAAATATAACGTCCATGTTAATGCCCTAACTCCAGTGGCTTATACAAGGATGACCGCAAGTTTAATGCCGTCTGAAGCTGAAAATTTATTAACACCTGAAAGCGTTACTCCTGCAGCAATTTATTTAGTTTCGGATGAATCTCCCAATGGAACTATTTTGTGTGCTGGTGCTGGTGTCTATTCTGTTTCAAAAATTATGGAATCTGATGGATTAAGTCTTGGACTTAATGCCACCGCTGAAGATATTGTTAATAACTGGGAAAAAATATCTAATTTTAATGAAGCGAAGTCATATAATATGGGCGGAGAGCAGACCGGTAAGGTTTTTGAAAAAGCGATGGAGACAATTGAGAAATAATTGATGAAATTTTTTAATGAGTGACATTTCTTTTAATATAAAAAACTATATTGAGGAACCAATTATTAACGAATTTGGTTTTAGAGAATATGATGCCCGATGGATTTATCCAAAACAAATTAATTTGAGCGGTATAAAAAAACTTGGCTATGGCCTTGGACAATTAATGATAGAAGAAAATGTCAAACAAGAGATTGTTATAGGCCATGATTATAGATCCTATTCTGAAGAAGTTAAAAACGCTCTTGTATCTGGTTTATTATCATACGGTATAAATGTTTTTGACATTGGATTAACTATATCACCTGGTGCTTATTTTGCTCAATACGATTTAGATTGTAAATCTGTTGCAATGGTTACAGCTAGTCATAATGAAAATGGATGGACCGGCTTTAAAATGGGAGTTAATAGACCTTTAACATTTGGACCAGAACTAATGAAAAGACTCAAAGAAATATGCCTTAATAACTTAAGTCCAAAAAAAATTAATGGTGAATATACTTATATTGAAGGAATAAATGCCAAATATATTGAGGACCTAACTAAAAGAAATAATATTAAACGTAAACTCAAAGCTGTTGTTGCTTGCGGAAACGGAACATCCGGTATTTTTTCTCCAGAAATATTAGAAAAAATTGGCATTGAAGTTATTAAGGTTCATTGCGATCTTGATCATACTTTTCCTAACTACAACCCTAACCCAGAAGATTTAAAAATGCTTAAACATGTAAGCGAAGAAGTTATAGCAAATAATGCAGATATTGGTTTTGCCTTTGATGGGGATGGAGATAGGTGTGGCTATGTTGATAATAATGGTAAAGAAATTTTTTCTGATATTATGGGTTTACTATTAGCTAGAAATTTCTCTAAAAAATATAAATCTTCAAAATTTGTAATTGATGTTAAATCAACAGGATTATTTAGTTCAGATAAAATTTTAAAATCTAATAACGCTAGCGTTCAATATTGGAAAACGGGTCATAGTTATATCAAACAAAAAACATCTGAAATATCAGCTTTAGCTGGTTTTGAAAGATCAGGTCATTATTTTTTTAATAATCCTATTGGAAGAGGTTACGATGATGCATGTTTATCGGCAATTGAGGTTTGTAAACTTTTAGATGAAAATAGAGAAAGTAGTATTTCAGATATGATTAAAGATCTACCCAATACATTTAATTCACCAACAATGTCGCCAGAATGTGCAGATAATGTAAAATATCAAACTATCGATAAAATTTCAGAAATAATCAGAGATAAGTACGAAAATAAAATTAAAATCGCAGATCAGGAAATTCTATCCATCTTAACAATAAATGGAATAAGATTTACTCTTGAAGATGGGAGCTGGGGATTAATTAGAGCCTCATCAAATAAACCAAATCTTGTTATTGTCTGTGAAAGTACTTCTTCAGAATATGTAATGAGAGAAATTTTTAAATTCATTGATAATTTACTAAAAAAATTCAAAGAAATCGGTCCTTATGACCAATCTATTTAAAAAATTTCTAAAAACATTCTTGCAGAGGTAATTAATAAAAAAATAGCAAAAATATTTGTCAAAATTTTATTATCTAATTTATTAGCTGACTTTGCACCAATTGGAGCCGCATAAGAAGAAATTGGTGCAATTAAAAGTAATCCAATAATATTTACATACCCCAAAGAGCCAAGTGGTAAATTTTCATTATTCCAACCTGTTATAATAAAAAAAATAGTACCTGGAATTGCCAAATAAAAACCAAGGCCAGAAGCGGTTCCAACTGCTTTGTGAATAGTTTTACCAAACAATGTCATCAAACTAACATTAAATGTACCCCCGCCAATTCCTAACATGGAGGATAAAGAGCCAACTGAAAAAGGTATAAAGCTTCCAAAAAAACCTTTTGGAATATCATTACCAAGCTTAAACTCCTCTTTATTGATAAATAAATTTACTGAAACAAAAAAAGCAATAAAAGCAAAGATAAAAGTCAGCCAAAAACCAGAGATTAGACCAGCTATAATTGCACCAATAATTGAACCAAAAATTGTTGGCAAAAGCCATGATTTTAAAACACTATAATCAATATTATCATTTTCTTGATGGGACTTATATGAGCGCCAACCTGTCGGAATTATGACCGCTAGAGATGTTGCTACAGAAATATGCATAACAACATCTTGAGGAACACCAATAAGAGACAAAAAATGATACAATACTGGTACCACTATAATACCTCCGCCGACACCCAATAAGCCAGCTATAAAACCAGAAATAAAACCAGATAATGATATTACTAAGGCAAAAGGTATTAATGAAAAAAGATCACTACTCATTAAGCAGCCTGATTTTGAAAAGAAATAATCTGATTTAATGCTTCCTTCAAAACTTTTGGATCGTCTCTTCTTCTTGGCGCTTCATGACTTAAATAACTTCTCCAAAGTTTTGCTCCTCTACAACCATGAAATAAACCAAACATGTTTTGAGTTACTATATTAATTGGTACATTATTTTTTACACAAATTTCCAAATAAGAGATCATTTCTCAACAATCTCAATTCTTGATGGAAGCTTCTTATCATCATTGAAGAAAATTTTATCAACATCAATAA
>Ga0102960_1000060_pt1 | contig 38682 bp, 41 predicted proteins | sample SalPon2_B_H2O_MG_2_FD_84521 | JGI IMG/M metagenome (GOLD analysis project Ga0102960, IMG submission 84521) | Salt pond water microbial communities from South San Francisco under conditions of wetland restoration - Salt Pond MetaG SF2_B_H2O_MG | ecosystem: Environmental > Aquatic > Non-marine...
AAATCAGTTATTGCACCTGGGATGATGAAGAACAACGCCCCTAAAAGTAAAGCAATTCCTTCAACAATTTCAGGAAGAGCTTGCCTTCCTTGGGCTAGCTTGGATTGAAGAGAAAAAATTATGCCAAGTCCTTGTTGCTTAGCAATATAAATACCTATTATTGCTGTGCCGATTATAAGAGTTAAGGTTCCAAAAAAGCCAAAATAACTCCCAAGTTTTATTAGCGCCCATATTTCAATAATAGGTAAAATCAAAAAAAAGATTACAAATGGATAAAACAAGTTTTCTCCAAAAAAAATAAATATTTATTTAAAGTTAATGTATATTCCTATAATAAAACACTATAGAAAGGACAAATAAAATGGGCAACCCCTTTGATCCAATGAATATAATACTGCTGGTGTTTGCTGTAGTAGCCTTCATAAGGCTGAGAGCAACATTAGGCAAAAGAACGGGCAACGAAGACCCTCTAGACAGCAGAAGTGTTTTTCAGTCAAAAAACCCGAAGAACGTTAATGACGCAGATCTTAACGATAAATTTATTCCTCAATCTAAAGAGGAAATTCTAGACTACATAAGCTCAAGCGATAAAAATTTTAGCCAAGATATTTTCTTAGATGGCTCAAAAAATGCATATAAAATGATTGTTGAAAACTATGCTTCTGGAAATCTAGAACCAATTGAGAGCTTTATAAGTAAAGAAGTTTATGATGGATTTTCTGAGGCAATTTCGTCAAGGGATGAGTTAAAGCAGAAGTTACACAATGAGGTTGTGGAATTTAATTCAGTGGAAATAATTGACGCAACATTAGAAACAAATATTATCCAACTAAAAGTAATGTTTGAAGCCAAAATGATTAGTTATGGTGAAGACTCAACCGGTAGCGTTATAGAGGGGAACAAAGATTCTCCTCAAGTGATAAAGGATATTTGGATTTTCCAAAGACCTATAAAAAGCAGAACTCCAGCCTGGGAGCTAATTTCAACAAACCCTGATGATTAGTTATGAACGATAAAGACGATTTAAGTGTTTGGAATGATTTTATAAAAAAAGAATTTAGAGTCGAAAACAAGGATATCAGCTTTAGCAATGCTGAGCTAAATGATGATAATCGAAGTCAGATATTTAAAAAGAAAAAAAAATTACCTTTACCTGGCTTGTTAACCAAAAGAACAATAAAAAAATTAGCAACGAGAAAAATTAAAACAAATGCAACCCTTGATTTGCATGGGCTAAATATTGAAAAAGCTAGAGTAGCTTTTCTTTCTTTTTTAGACACATGCTGGAAATATAAGTATAGTTATGTGCTCATTATTACAGGAAAAGGTAAAGGAATAATAAAAAATGCACTTATTGGGTGGTTAAAGGAAGATGAAATTTTTCCTTTAATAGTTGGATATTCTAATGCCCACAGGTTACAAGGGGGTGAAGGCGCTTTTGTTTTGCATCTTAGAAAACGATAAAATAAAATTTTTTATGCCGAGGCTTAAATATGAATGCTAAAGAAAAAAATAGAAAAGCTCAAATTGAGAGAGAGACTCGAGAAACAAAAATCTTTGTTGACCTAAATATTGATGGGTCAGGTGTATCAGAAATTGAAACAGGCATTGGTTTTCTTGATCACATGCTCGAAAGTTTTTCAAGACACTCATTAATAGATCTTAAACTTAAGGCCGAGGGAGATCTTCATGTTGACCAACATCACACTACTGAGGATACTGGTATTGTTATCGGTTCTGCGATTGCTAAGGCTTTAGGGGATTTTTCAGGTATAAAACGTTTTGGAAGTGCAGTTATCCCTATGGATGAAACTTTAACAAGGGTAGCAATTGATATCTCAAAAAGACCAAGTTTAATTTGGAAGGTCTCTTTTTCAAAGGCGGTCTTGGGCGAAATGGATACAGAACTTTTCCATGAATGGTTTGCTGCTTTTTCACAGAATTTAGGAGCAAATGTTCATATAGAGAACCTATATGGCGAGAATAATCACCATATTGCTGAGTCCTGTTTTAAAGGTCTAGCAAGGTCCCTTCGTGATGCAATGGTAGTTGACCCAAGAGAGTTAGGGAGGTCCCCTTCAAGCAAAGGGTCGCTGGGAAGCTAAGTCTTTATGAAAAATATATCTATTGCAGTAGTTGATTATGATTGTGGGAATATTCATTCTGCTACAAAGGCGATTGAGCTTGCAATGAGTGAATCCAGTGAAAAGGGTTCTGTAAGCCTCACTAAAGATCCAGAAGAAATTATAAAATCTGACAAAATCGTTTTGCCAGGTGTAGGAGCCTTTGAATCCTGTATTAAAAAGTTAACGGGCATTGATGGACTTAAAGAAGCTTTAGATGAGGCGGTTTTAGTGAAGGCAAAACCCATTTTAGGAATATGTATAGGTTTGCAACTGATGGCTACATCAGGTTTTGAGGGCGGTAAGCATAGTGGTTTAAACTGGATTGAAGGGGATGTCATTCCTCTTGAGCCAAATGATAAAAAATTAAAAGTTCCACATATGGGCTGGAATAATATTGATGCAAAGAAAAATCATCCAGTTTTCAATGATATTAAGAGCAATGATTATTATTTTGTTCACTCTTATAAATTCTCCCCTCTAGATAAGGAAACAATAATTTCTTCAACTAATTATGGAGAGGATTTTGCATCTTCATTGGGCAAGGACAATATTTTAGGAACCCAATTTCATCCTGAGAAAAGCCAAGCAGCAGGTGTTAATCTTTTAAAAAATTTCATTGAGTGGTCGCCATGATTTTTTTCCCTGCTATCGATATATATGAAGGTCTTTGCGTAAGGCTTGAAAAAGGTGATTTTGAAAAAAAAACTATTTTCAGTAAAAACCCTCTTGATCAAGCAAAAATTTTTCAGGAAATGGGCTGTGAATGGATACATATTGTTGACCTCGATGGAGCAAAAAATGGAAATTCAGATAACTTTGATATAGTTAAGGAAATAGCATTAAAAACAGACCTAAAAATACAATTTGGTGGAGGCGTAAGGACTTCATCAAAAATAAGTTCTTTAATAAACAGCGGAATTGAGAGAGTTATCATTGGGACCAAAGCCATAGACGATATTTCATTCTTAGAAGAAGCCTGTAAAGATTTTCCAAATAAGATTGCTATAGGAATTGATGCAAGGAAAGGAAAGGTTTCAATTGAGGGGTGGACAAAAGACTCAGGCGTGAGTGCGAATGAATTTGCTGTAATTGCTGAAAGCAAAGGAGTGTGTGCGATTATTTTTACGGATATTGATAAAGATGGGGTAATGGAAGGCCCGAATATTGATTCAACGCTTGAAATTGCAAAATCTGTTAATATACCAGTTATAGTTTCAGGTGGTGTTTCATCAATTAAAGATGTTCTCCAAATAAAAAATAATGAGAAATCAGGGATTGGTGGAATGATTTGCGGAAGAGCCGTATATGATAAAAAGGTTGATATAAGGGAAGCGTTAAATATCGTTAGACTGTAATGTTAAAAACTAGAATAATACCATGTCTTGATGTTAAAGATGGGAGAGTTGTAAAGGGCATAAATTTTATTGATTTAATTGATGCCGGAGACCCTATTGAGGTTGCAAAAATTTACGATAGAAGCGGTGCTGATGAGCTATGTTTTTTAGACATAACCGCAAGCCATGAAAAAAGACCCATTTTACTTGATGTCGTTAGAAAGACAGCTGAACAATGTTTTATGCCATTAACGGTTGGAGGTGGTGTTAGGTCTGTATCGGATATTCAGGTTCTTTTGTCCTCTGGGGCTGATAAAGTTTCAATAAATACCGCTGCAGTTGATGATCCAAACTTAATTTATGAGGCTAGTTCAATATTTGGTAGTCAATGTATAGTTGTTGCAATAGACGCAAAACTTGTTTCAGAAAATAATTGGGAAATATTTACACACGGAGGTAGAACTTCAACCGGCATTAATGCTGTAGAATTTGCAAAAAAAGTAACCAGCTTAGGTGCTGGTGAAATTTTATTAACATCTATGGATAAAGATGGGACAAAGTCCGGATATGACAATGACCTTCTTAAGGCCGTATCAGAAGAGGTATCAATACCTGTAATTGCATCAGGCGGGGTTGGTAAAATTGGGGACTTAATCGATGGTGTCAGAATAGGTGGCGCAAGCGCAGTTCTTGCTGCATCTATTTTTCATTTTGGTGAAATATCTATTCAAGATACAAAGCTAGCAATGAGTAAGGCTGGTATTTCTGTAAGACTTTAATTAGTATAAATTTACGAGGTTTAAATATGTCAGAAAAACAAAACATTCTTGATGAGCTTTGGCTAATAATAGAAGAAAAATCTGTAGGTGATGATGAGAGCTCTTATACCAAAACTATGCTCAATAAAGATATAAATCATGTAGCAAGAAAAATGGGGGAAGAAGCCATAGAAACAATTGTGGCAGCTATAGGCCAGACTAAAAAAGATACTGTGAACGAAAGTGCTGATTTAATATATCACTGGTTGTTGCTTATGAAAAAATTAGATATTAAACCAGAAGAAATTTATCAAGAGTTAAAAAATAGAATGTCCTTATAAAAATCATGCCTGATTTAGGAGAAAAATTTACAAAACTTAGCTTTAAAGACTGGTCACCATTAAATAAAAAAGAAATTAATTCATCGAATGGGATTAATGAAAAATCTTTTTTTGAGACTCTAGATGGGGCCTATCCTTTTATAGCCAATCTTTTATGCACTAATATAAAAAACTATAATTATTTAAATTTAAAACATAAAACATCAAACGATATTGAACAAAAGAAACTTCCTTTTGTTATAGGTATTACAGGCTCTGTTGCCTCTGGTAAGTCAACTTTTTCAGAGACAATTAAGTCGTTGCTAAAGAAATTATATAAAGAACTAACTGTAGAGTTGGTTACAACTGACGGTTTCTTGTATCCTAATTCATTTTTAGAAGAGAATAATTTGATGGAAAAGAAAGGGTTCCCTGAGAGTTATGATACAGAGTCTCTTTTAAATTTTTTATCTGGCGTAAAGTTAGGTGAGTCAAAGAACTTTGCTCCAGTATATTCTCATATTTTATATGATGTTATACCCGATGAAAAATTAGAGATAATTGATCCAGACATTTTAATTATAGAGGGTATAAATGTTCTTCAACCAATTATTTCAAAAGACAACAATATGCCTTTAATAATTTCAGATTTTCTTGATTTTTCAATTTATATTGATGCTGAAGAGCCGTCCTTGAGAACTTGGTATACCGATAGATTTTTATCTCTAAGGCAAGCCGCACTAAACAATGAAGAGGATTTTTTTAATAGATTTTCATCTATAAATGATGATCAGGCAAAAGAAATAGCTAATTCTATTTGGGAAAAAATAAATTTAGTTAATTTAAATGAAAATATTCTCCCTACAAAAAAAAGGGCTAACTTAATATTAAAAAAAAATATTAATCATGAGATTAATGAAATATGGTTAAGAAATACTTAATTGTGATAAGATAGAAATATGGGACAGAATACAAAAATATCAATTATAGGTGCCGCAGGAAAAATGGGACAACAAATAATGTCCCAAGCCCAAGCATCAGATAACTTTACCTTAGTTGGGGCCATTGAAGCAAAAGGCTCTAGTTATTTAAGTAATGACATTTCATCTTTCATTGGTGGCAAAGAAACAGGTATTTTAGTGACCGATGACCCTTTAGAATGTATTCTGAAATCAGATGCTATTATAGATTTTAGCTCTCCATCCTCTACTATCGAAATTTGCGAGCTTGTTGCTCAAGCCAGAAAGGTGCATGTAATAGGTACGACCGGATTTAATGTGGGTGAGGAAGAGAAGATAAAGGCTGCAGCAAGACATGCCACAATAATTAAGTCTGGAAATATGAGTCTCGGTGTTAATGCTTTGCTTGGGACAGTAAAAAATCTCGCAAAATCACTAGATAGTGATTGGGATATAGAAATATCCGATATGCATCATAAGGATAAGGCTGATTCCCCTTCTGGCACAGCATTAGAACTTGCTAGTGCAGCTGCCAAGGGCAGAGAAATTGATCTTGACTCATCTTTAGACGTTTCAAGAAATGGATCGGAACTATCAAGAAAGAAAGGCGATATTGGTATCGTTTCTCTTAGAGGCGGAACAGTTATTGGTGATCACTCTGTCGTTTTCGCAGGGCAAGGTGAACGTATAGTCGTTTCTCATTTTGCTGAAAATAGAAATATTTTTGTAACCGGCGCCTTAAAGTCGGCAGAATGGGGTGTAGGCAAGGGACCAGGTCTTTTTTCTGCACTAGATGTTCTTGGAATAGAAAATTAAAAGGAAGACCCAATGACTGATTTTACATTGGTCCGACACGGACAAAGTGACTGGAACAACAAAAACCTTTTTACTGGTTGGGAAAACCCAGGCCTTACTAGCAAAGGTATTGATGAAGCTCATGCTACTGGTCTTCTTTTAAAAAAACAAAGTAAAATATATTCTTATCTTTTTACCTCTCTTCTTGATAGGGCAATCAATACAGCAAATATTATCTTAGAAGAGCTTGATCTAAATGAAATTAATGTAGTTAGGGACGAAGCATTAAATGAAAGAGATTATGGTGAATTAACTGGTCTCAATAAAGATGATGCTAGAGAAAAATGGGGAGAAGTTCAGGTTCACATATGGAGAAGATCGTTTGATATTCCTCCTCCAGGGGGAGAAAGTCTCAAAGATACGGCTGATAGGGTTATTCCTTATTATGAGAATAAAATTTTGCCATTACTTTTTGAAAATAATAATATACTAGTAAGCGCCCATGGTAATTCTCTTAGGGCTTTAGTCATGCACATTGAAGGTCTTTCGCCTGAGGAAATTTTACAAAGAGAAATTGCTACAGGACAGCCCATATCATATGATTTTTCTAATGGTAAATTTAACTTATAAAAATTATAACTTTATATGAACAGAAAAGAAAAAGCCAAAAAAGTCTATTCCATTTTAAATCAAGCTTATAAAAGCACCCCTGTTCCGCTTGATCATGACGATCCCTACACTCTTTTAATAGCAGTACTTTTGTCCGCACAATGTACAGATGAGAGAGTAAACAAAGTTACACCATATTTATTAAAAAAGCAAAAACACCAAAGAAAATGATTAAGCTATCATATGAAGAGGTTTATTCTATAATTAAACCTTGTGGATTAGGTCCAAAAAAATCAAGAGCTATATTAGAGCTTTCCTCAATATTAGTAGACCAGTTCAATTCAACTGTTCCGAGTGATATTTCTCTTTTAGAAAAATTACCTGGAGTAGGTCATAAAACAGCTTCAGTTGTTGTAAGTCAGGCATTTAATATTCCGTCTTTTCCAGTGGATACACATATACATAGATTGGCACAAAGATGGGGGCTAACAAGTGGAAAAAATGTAAAACAAACTGAGAAAGATCTTAAAAATTCATTTGATAAAAAGCATTGGAATAAATTACATCTGCAGATAATTTTTTGGGGCAGGGAGTTTTGTACTGCTCGATCATGCTGGGGATTAGAATGCAAAATATGCAAGGCTTGCAACCCGGGAAGGAAAAGAAAATTTATTCACAAAAAGCCTTAGCCAGTGAAAATTCTTTTTAAACTATCAAGATAACTATTTGTTTCTGGGCTAGTATTTTTTTTATTAATTTCTGAGAATTCCTTCAGGATTCCCTTTTGTTTTTCATTAAGCTTTGTTGGAACCTCAACTCTTATTTCAACATAAAGGTCCCCCAACCTATTGGTCTGTAATACAGGCATTCCTTTTCCTTTTAAACGAAATTGCCTATTATTTTGGCAGCCTTCTGGGATTGAAATTCTTATTTTTTTTCCATCAGGCGTAGGCACCTCAATTTGGCCGCCAAGAGCAGCAGTAACAAAATCTATTGGGACCTCGCTTAATAGGTCTGCTTCACTTCTTTTAAAAAATTCGTTTTCGTTTATTGATACAAAAACATAAAGATCGCCAAATGGACCTCCGTTTTCTCCAGCCTCACCCTCTCCTCCAAGCCTTATTCTTGTTCCCTCATCAACTCCGCGAGGGATATTTACAGACAGCTTTCTTTTTTTTCTTACTCTTCCACTTCCTGAACAACTTCTGCATGGATTTTCTATTAGAGAACCTTTTCCACTACATACACTACAGGTTCTTTCCAACGTAAAAAATCCTTGTGTTGATCTTACGCTTCCCGAACCACCACAATGTTGACAGGTTGATCTGCCGCTTCCTGAGGCAGCCCCTGTGCTGTCGCAGTCATCACACCCAGTTGCCGAATTTATTGCTAATTCTCTTGTTGTTCCAAAGTAAGCATCCTTAAGATCTATTTTTATTTCAGCTCTCAAGTCTGAGCCGCGTGCTTGTCTTTGTTGCCTTGAGCTTTGCCCTGATCTTCCGGCAAAATCACCAAATAAATCCTCAAAAATATCAGAAAAATTTCCGCCAAACCCTCCACCGCCGAAGCCACCTCCCATCCCACCAGCCTGTGCTCCAGCATGGCCAAATTGATCATAAGCTGCTCTGGCTTGAGGGTCTTTTAAATTTTCGTAGGCTTCGTTGATTTCTTTAAAGCGAGCTTCTGCTCCTTCATCTCCACGATTACTATCGGGATGGTTTTCTTTAGCTAAGTTTCTAAATGCTTTTTTTATTTCAGCATCTGATGCATTTTTTTGAACACCCAATACATCATAGTAATCTCTTTTTGCCATTTAAAGCGATCCGGTTGTTAATCTTTAATGTTAATTTTTTTCTTCTTCTTTAACAGTTTCTTCCTCTTCCTTAACTTCCTCAAAGTCAGCATCAACTATATCAGCATCTTCGGTTTTATTGTCACCTTGATCTTCATCACCTGAATTTTCCTGCTCTTGTTGATAAAGTTTTTCGCCTATTTTCATTGCTGCTTGTGATAGCGCAGCTGTTTTTTCTTGTATAGCTGCCAAGTCTTCACTATCTAAAACCTCCTTAAGATCTTTTATTGCTGCCTCAACAGGATCTTTTTCTTCATTCGTAATTTTATCACCAGCATCAGCAATGCCTTTTTCTGCGGAATGGATAATTGCCTCAGCTTGATTTTTAGCATCAACAAGCTCTCTAACTTTTTTATCAGCTTCAGCATTTGCTTCTGCTTCTTTTATCATATTTTCAATTTCGTCATCGCTAAGACCACCTGATGCTTCGATTGTTATTTTTTGTTCTTTCCCTGTCGCTTTATCAGTTGCAGAAACAGAAACAATACCGTTAGCATCTATATCGAACGCAACATCAATTTGTGGTATTCCTCTAGGAGCAGGGCTTATGCCCTCTAAATTGAATTGGCCCAATAGTTTATTATCGTTAGCCATTTCTCTTTCGCCTTGAAATACTCTTATAGTCACAGCTGATTGATTGTCCTCGGCTGTTGAAAAGACTTGAGACTTCTTTGTTGGAATAGTTGTATTTTTATCAATTAGTCTTGTAAATACACCTCCCAATGTTTCAATTCCTAATGACAGCGGGGTAACATCAAGAAGTAATACATCTTTCACGTCACCTTGAAGGACGCCAGCTTGAATTGCAGCGCCCATTGCAACAACCTCATCTGGGTTAACAGACATATTAGGCTCTTTATTGAAAAAATCTTTTACTGCTTCTCTTATTTTCGGCATTCTAGTTTGCCCGCCAACTAAAACAACCTCATCAATTTTTGATGCATCAACACCAGCATCTTTAAGTGCAGCTTTGCAAGGTATAATTGTTCTTTCAATAAGCTTTTCAACTAAGCTTTCCAAGGAAGCTCTAGTAAGTTTCTGGGTTAAATGTTTTGGACCAGTTTGGTCTGCAGTGATGAAAGGAAGATTAACCTCAGTTTGTGAAGCAGATGATAACTCTATTTTTGCCTTTTCAGCTGCTTCTTTTAGTCTTTGTAGTGCTAGTTTATCCTCTCTCAAATCAACATTATTTTCTTTTTTAAATTCATCAGCAAGATGATTAACAAGTAGGGTATCGAAATCTTCACCACCTAAAAAGGTGTCACCATTTGTTGATTTAACCTCAAAAACACCATCTCCAATTTCAAGAATAGAAATATCAAATGTTCCGCCACCTAAATCGTAAACAGCAATTAATTTACCTTCTTTTTTTTCTAAACCATAAGAAAGTGCCGCCGCAGTAGGCTCGTTAATTATTCTTAAGACTTCAAGTCCTGCTATTTTACCAGCGTCTTTTGTAGCCTGTCTTTGTGCATCATTAAAATATGCCGGAACTGTAATTACAGCTTGATCAACTTTTTCTCCAAGGTAATCTTCGGCTGTTTCTTTCATTTTTTGAAGTATGAAAGCCGAGATTTGTGCGGGAGAATATTTTTCTCCTTCAGCTTCAACATAAGCATCGCCATTGTCACCTTTAACAATATTATATGGAACCATGCCCTGATCTTCTTTAGTAGCAGGATCATCAAAAGATCTACCAATCAGTCGTTTTACTGCGAAAATAGTATTTGTCGGATTTGTTACTGCTTGTCTCTTAGCAGGTTGTCCAATTAATCTTTTCTTTTCTTCATCGAAAGAAACCATGGATGGGGTAGTTCTAGCCCCTTCAGCGTTTTCTAAAACTTTAGGTTGTGATCCTTCCATAATGGAAACACAACTGTTAGTGGTTCCTAAGTCGATACCTATAACTCTACCCATGACAATACTCCCTTTTGTTTGGATATAAATTTAATACTTTGCTTATATGGTTACTGTTTTTTTTCTTACAAGAGTGTATTTAAAAAAATTATTTTTTTGACGACACGCCTACTTTTGCAGCCCTAATCAGTCTTTTATCAATTACGTAACCAACTTCGATTACCTGAGTAACAAAACCCGGCTCATGATCATCAGACTCAGCCTCAAAAAGAGCTTCATGAAAGAGGGGGTCAAATTTCTCATTGATAGGGTTGATTTGCTGAATACCATGTTTTTCAAGCAAACTAATAATATCTTTTTCAGTAGCAGAAATACCCTCTACAAAAGACTCATAGTTTATCTCATCAGAGTCCTTTAAAGACGCAAGAGCTCTTTCAATGTTATCTAAGACAGGAACAAAATCTTTTACGAAAAGACTTATACCAATTTTATAGGCTTCAGCCCTTTCTTTTTCTGAGCGCTTTCTTATATTTTCAACTTCAGCAGCCGATCTTAGAAGTCTATCCTCTAATTCTTTAACTTTATCTTCCAATGAAATTTCTTTAGGTTGATCGTTAGCCTCATTTTCCTCTGTTGCTAAGTTCTCTTCCGCTTTGTTTTCTTGCTCTTCCTTTTCTTCTTCCATTTTATGCCCCTAATAATTATGCTTTAATAACAACACAGTTGAAATTCTTAGCGTTATATTGTGTTATGTGTGATATATAAAATTAATTTTCAACCCATAAATAAAAATAAATATTAATTTTTTGAGATAAACCATGAAAAGACCCTCCGGAAGAAACTATGACGAACTTAGAAAAATAGAAATTGATATTGGTGTTTCAAAACATGCTGAGGGGTCATGCCTAGTAAAATTTGGTGACACACATGTATTATGCACAGCCTCAGTTGAAAATAGGGTTCCTCCTTGGTTAAGAAATTCTGGGAGTGGTTGGGTTACTGCTGAATATGGAATGCTACCAAGATCAACTTCTGAAAGGATGAGAAGAGAGTCTTCTAATGGGAAACAAAGCGGAAGAACACAAGAAATCCAAAGATTAATTGGTAGATCCTTAAGATCGATAATTGATTTAAAAAAATTAGGAGAATATCAAATTAACATCGATTGTGATGTGATTCAGGCCGATGGAGGAACAAGAACTGCCTCAATTTCTGGTGCTTGGGTAGCTTTAAGACAATCTATTAATAATCTTTTAAGCTCAAGAGACCTTCTAACAGACCCAATTATTGGATGTATAGGAGCAGTTTCATGTGGAATTTATGAAAATGTTTCAATACTTGATCTTGATTATGATGAAGACTCAAAAGCTGATGCAGATGCAAATTTTGTGTTAACTGATTATGGAAGTATTGTGGAGGTTCAGGCAACAGCTGAAACCATTCCATTTTCTCAAGAAAAATATTCTGAACTTTTTGCCTTAGCCAGGAAGGGCATTAGTGAAATTAATATTATTCAAAAAAAAGTGTTTGAAACTTAGATGAAAAAAAAAATTGATAATGAAGATATTGTAATTGCAAGTCATAACAAGGGAAAGGTTTCAGAGATTAAGGACCTTTTAAAAAATTACGATCTTAAAATATTATCTTCTAGTGAGTTAGGGATTGAGGAGCCTGAGGAGAACGGATCTTCTTTTGAAGAAAATGCAATTATCAAATCATCTATAACTTCAGCATTATCGAAGACTGTATCTCTTTCAGATGATTCTGGTTTATGTGTTAATGCCCTAGACGGGGAGCCAGGTATTTATTCAGCTAGGTGGGCTGGTCCAGATAAAGATTTTTTATACGCTGCAGAAAAGATTCACGAAAACCTTATAGAAAAAGGAACAAATGATTATTCAGCATATTTTATCTGTGTTCTTGCAGTATCTTGGCCTGATGGAGATCATAAAGTTTTTAAAGGAAGAGTTGATGGTACTCTCTCATTTCCCCCTCGCGGAGATAACGGCTTTGGTTATGATCCTATTTTTACCCCATTAGGTTACAAACATACATTCGGAGAGATGGAACCAGAATTTAAACACAGTATTTCTCACAGAAACCATGCCTTTAATTTATTTTCAAAGGAGTTACTGATTGAAAAATAGTAAAGAGGGAAAGTTAACAATAGTATCTCTTCCGATAGGCAATTTAAAAGATATAACCATTCGTGCTCTTGAAGAGCTCCAATCCTCTGATTTAATCTTTTGTGAAGATACAAGAATAACAATAAAGCTCTTAAATCATTATAATATAAAAAATAAATTGATGTCTTATCATGAGCATAGTGATACAGGTACTAGGAAATTTATAGTCGACCAAATTAACAAAGGAAAAAATATTTCTCTTGTTTCTGATGCTGGTACTCCTTTAATTTCAGATCCTGGATATAAACTAATTAAAGAGTTAAAGAAAAAAAAATTGACAGTCACTTCATGCCCTGGTCCCTCATCCCCTATAACTGCTCTAACATTATCAGGTCTTCCATCAGATAAATTTTTCTTTTCAGGATTCTTACCAGTAAAGATAAAGGCAAGAAAAGATTATTTATTAGAAATAAAAGATATTGAATCAACTATAATTTTCTTCGAAAGCTCAAATAGACTTGTTAAAAGTTTGGAGTTAATTTTGGAAATTTTTGGGGATAGAAATATTTCTATATGTAGAGAGCTCACTAAAAAATTTGAGGAAGTGATAACATTAAAAGTAAGCGAAGTTATCAAAAACCTATCTTCTAGGGATAATATTAAAGGTGAGATAATTATTGTAATTGAGGGAGAGGTAAAAAAAGATAAACCTCAAAACTTAGAGGCTATTTTAGAAGATGCGCTTAAGTCAATGTCACTCTCTGATGCCGCAAAAGAAATATCCAAGTATACTAATTTCTCAAAAAAAGAAGTATATAATGCAGCATTAGATTTAAAGGGAAGGAAAAATGAGTCTTAATATAGCTTTTCAAATGGATCACATTGAAACTTTGTCAATATCCGGTGATACCACATTTGCCCTATGCCTAGAGGCACAGAAAAGAGGGCATAAAATTTTCCATTACACTCCTGATCAGCTTACATATAAGAACGGTAAGGTAACATCACTAGTTGAGCCTCTTAAAGTTATGGATGACGAAGGCAATCATTTTAATCTTGGCAATCCATTCGAAACTGATTTTATAGATATAGACTTTGTTTTAATGAGACAGGAACCCCCTTTTAATATGCACTATATTACATATACTCATATTCTAGAGCATCTTCCTGAAAATGTTCGGGTTATAAATAATCCAGTAAGCGTTAGAAATGCACCTGAAAAATTATTAGTGACTTTTTTTAAGGATTTAATGCCAGAAACTATAATTTCCTCTGATGTTGACTCTGTTTTAAACTTTCAAAAAACTCATAAAGACATTGTTTTAAAGCCGCTCTACGGAAAAGGTGGGGAGGGCATTATAAGGTTACAAGAAAATGACAATATGGTTGAAGAAGTAAAAAATTTCATAAAAGATCAAGATGAACCCATCATGGTTCAACCATTTTTACCAGAAGTGAAATATGGCGATAAAAGAATAATCATATTAGATGGCGAGCCTGTTGGATGTTTAAATAGAATACCTGCGAAGGGTGAATTTAGATCAAATCTTGGTGTTGGAGGTATACCTAAATTATCTAAATTATCTGAAAGTGACATTAAAATATGTGATGCAATAAAACCTACTTTAAAAGAAATGAATCTTGTTTTTGTTGGAATTGACGTGATAGGGAATTATTTAACTGAAATTAATGTGACATGCCCAACAGGTGTTAGGCAAATAAAAAACTTAGGCGGCCCAGACATACCAGAATTATTTTGGGAATATGCCGAGGGGCTTTATTAATTTTATCGTCCAAGATCACAAGCGGCTATAGCAGCAAGATTAATTATCTCTGAAACCCTAGATCCAGTAGGTATTATTTGTATTGGCTTTGATAGTCCAACAAGCATTGGGCCAACCAAATTAGAACCTCCGAGCTCTTGAAGTAATTTAGTTGAAATAGATGCAGAATGAATTGCGGGCATGATTAAAACATTTGCTGGCCCTGATAATCTACAAAAAGGATATAGCTCCATAGCCTTTGGATTAAGCGCAACATCGGCAGCCATTTCACCATCATATTCAAAATTAGTATTCCTTTTGTCTAGAATATTAACAGCCTCTCTCATAAATGTTGATCTTTCTCCCTCGGGATAACCAAAAGAAGAATAAGCAAGCAGGGCAACTCTTGGAACAAAACCAAGCCTTCTGGCTAATTCTGCACCTGCCTCTGCAATATCCGCTATTTCCTCTGCTGATGGCATATCATGAACATTTGTGTCAGCCACTAAAACTGTTCTTGGTCCGGAAACCATTGCAGAAATTCCTACTATTCTTTTATTATTTATTGGATCAATAACTTGTGTAATATCTTCAAGCGCAAGCGAATAATTTCTTGTTGTTCCAGTTATCATTGCATCTACATGGCCAAGGGATGTCATGCAGGAGGAGAATATATTTCGATCATTATTAACCATTCTAAGGCAATCTCTTCTCAAATATCCCTTTCTCTGAAGTCTTTTGTACAAGAAGTCTGCATATTCTTCTGAATTATCAGAGTCTTTTGAATTTACTATTTCTATATCTGTATCAGGCCTTAAGCCTATTTTTTTTAAGGTGTCTTCAATTCTCTCTTGTCTTCCTACTAAAACAGGTATTCCTAAGCCTAGCTCTCTAAAATTAAGCGCAGCTCTAATTATTTTTTCTTCTTCGCCTTCAGCAAAAACAACTCTTTTCATAAGTCTTTTTGCTTTAGAGAAAATTGGCTGCATTATATCTGCGGTTGGATCAAGTCTTGCTGATAATCTATTTTTATATGCGTCTTCATCAACAATGGGTAATTTTGCAACTCCTGATTTCGTTGCGGCTTTTGCAACTGCAGGTGGAATATCTCTTATTAATCTTGGATCAAAAGGTGCTGGAATTATATAGTCAGGACCATATCTTGGCCTCGCTCCAGAATAAGCAGCAGCAACTTCATCTGGTACATCCTCACGTGCTAATTTTGCCAATGATTCTGCGCATGCAATTTTCATATCTTCATTGATGGTTGTTGCTCTTACATCTAGAGCGCCTCTGAAGATATATGGAAAACCTAATACATTGTTTACTTGATTTGCATAATCTGATCTTCCTGTTGCCATTATACAATCAGGTCTTACCTCTTTTGCAATCTTTGGATCAATTTCAGGATCAGGATTTGCCATTGCAAATATTATAGGATTTTTATTCATGGTTTTAATCATTTCTGGTGTCAACGCACCTTTAACGGAAAGGCCAAGAAAAATATCTGATCCTTTTACTGCGTCTGCAAGGGTTCTATCTTTTGTTTGAACAGCATGAGCTGACTTCCATTGATTGATATTGTCCTGCCTACCTATGTAAATCGGACCTTTTGAGTCACAGAGCACCGCATTGTCATGAGGTAGCCCCATAGCCTTTAATAATTCTAAGCATGCAATTCCGGCAGCTCCTGCGCCATTTATAACAACCTTCATATCAGCAATATTTTTACCAGTAAGGTCGAGTGCATTAATTATGCCAGCTGCAGATATAATAGCAGTTCCATGCTGATCATCATGGAAAACCGGTATATTTAATCTTTCTCTTAATTTACTTTCAATTATAAAACAGTCTGGAGCGCTAATAGCTTCAAGATTAATTCCACCAAAAGATGGTTCAAGACTTGCAATTATATCTGAAATTTTGTCAGGATCTTTTTCATTTATTTCTATGTCAATTGAATCAACATCAGCAAATCTTTTAAACAGCACAGCTTTACCTTCCATTACTGGTTTAGAGGCTAAAGGGCCGAGGTCACCTAAACCAAGGATTGCAGAACCATTTGATATTACTGCTACAAGGTTACCCTTAGCAGTATAATCATATGCACTATCAGGGTTATCAGATATTGCCAATACAGGTGCAGCAACTCCAGGTGAATAAGCCAAAGCTAAATCTCTTTGAGTTGCCATTGGTTTAGTTGCATTAATTTCTATTTTTCCAGGCCTACCTTCAGAGTGAAACTTTAGGGCTTCCTTTTCGTCATAGCTGGTTTCGTTTATGTCGTTTTTATCTTTCAAGATCTTTTACCAATCCTACAATGTTGTTTCATAATTTGATGACAAATAGACAAATCTAATAAAAGCGTCAAGCATTTTATAATAAAATAATAAAAATAATTAATAATTCAAATTAATATTACTATTTTATATATAAATTAGTAATTAATTAATAAAAATTATTTTTAGGTTTTCTTTTATTAAGTGGTATCTATAAGAGTAATTAATTTTTTAATCTTTCTCTTCTTTGTTTAAAAGGAAATAGATGGCCTCTAAAATCAAAATGCTAACTGAAGACTGCAATTTTAATTTTGAAGAAGTTTTTAGTGAGAAACAAATTTACTCATCTGAGATTAATAATTTGCTGAAAAGATATGTTAAGGAGCAATTAAGAAATGCTCATGAAGTTGCTCAGAGAAGACTTGAAAATAACACATATAAAGGAAAGGAATGTGCTCAACAATTATCATCTCTGCATGATGAGCTTATAGTAAAATATATTGATTTCCTTAGTAAATATTTACATCCACTCAATAACCCAACTGAAGCAGAAAAGATTTCAGTTTTAGCTACAGGAGGATATGGAAGAGGTCTTTTAGCCCCTGAATCAGATATAGATCTTCTTTTTTTATTGCCTTATAAGAAAACTGCATGGTCTGAAACAGCTATAGAAAATACTCTTTATTTCTTATGGGATTTAGGACTAAAAGTTGGTCAAGCAACAAGATCAATTTCTGAAAGCATTCTATTGGCAGAAAAAGATCAGACAATTACTACTTCAATGCTAGATGCCAGACATTTATGGGGTAATGAGCAGTTGAGTAAAGATTTTAATTATTCTTATAGAGAAAAATTAGAAAAAATGTCATCAGCGAATTTTATTCAGGCTAAGCTCGATGAGCGTGAGGAAAGACAAAATAAAGCAGGTCAATCTAGATATCTTGTTGAGCCTAATATAAAGAATGGCAAAGGAGGTCTTAGAGACTTAGAGATGCTGAGTTGGATGACAAATTTTTGTTATAATTGTTCTCGTCCAGACGAAATGTTCAAAAATGGAATTTTAAATAAAGATGAGTCAAAGACTTTTTTAAAATGTGAGAATTTTTTATGGCATGTTAGATGCCAACTTCATTACATTGCCAAGAGACCTGAAGAAGTAATAAATTTTAATGATCAGAGGGAGATGGCAAAAAGGCTTGGGTATGAGGATAGAAAAGGCCTTCTAGGAGTTGAGAGGTTTATGAGGCATTATTTTTTAATTGCCAAAGAAGTTGGCGATTTAACAAGATCAATTTGTTCTGTACTAGAAGAAAAACAGAAGAAACCTATACCCGTAATTTCAAAGGCGCTGGCGTTCTTTTCTGAAAAAAAGGTTGAAAGCTTCATATTAACTGCAGGAAGAATTGATATTCCAAATAAAAATTTTTTTAAAAACGATCCTCTAAATATTTTAAAATTATTTTATTACTCCATGAAAAGAGATGTTTTAATTCATCCTAATGCCGTTAGAGTTTTGAGAAAAAATCTTAGCTTAATTAACAAAGATTTAAGAGTTAATAAAAAAGCAAATGAAATTTTTCTTGAAATTTTATTGAATAAAAAAAATTCTGAGGAAACCCTGAGAGAAATGAATGAAACAGGAGTTCTTGGACGTTTTATTTTAGATTTTGGAAGGATTGAAGGTTTAATGCAATTCAATATGTATCATCACTTTACAGCTGATGAACATTTATTAAGAGCAATTGGCGAGCTGAATAAATTATTTTCTAAAAAAAATAGAAATATTACAAAACTTGTTTTGGAGCTTATTAATTCAGGCCTTAATAAAAAAATTCTAACAATAGCTCTATTTTTTCATGACATTGCTAAGGGTCGTGATGAAGATCATTCAATAGCAGGTGCAAAAATTGTTAAAAAATTCTCTAGTAGATTTAATTTATCTGATTATGAGCTTGAAACAATCTCATGGTTAGTTAAGGAGCACCTCGTTATGAGTGACTTTTCTCAAACAAGAGATGTGATGGATGCAAAAACTTTAGAGGATTTTTCTTCAATAGTTCAAACACCTGAAAGACTTAAGCTTTTATTTATTCTTACTATTGCAGATATTTCTGCTGTCGGCCCCGGGGTATGGAACGCCCATAAGGGACAATTACTTGAGCAATTATATAAAGAGACATATGCAAAATTATCAGGAGAGGTTTTGGATGAAGATCGATCGCTAAGAGCAAAAAATAAAATAAGATCAATTTTTTCTAAAGCAGATTTTAATAAAAAGAAAAAATTTAAAGATTGGGTTAAAAGTCAAAACGATCAGTACTGGCTTGGATTAGATGATGATATAATTTTTCGCCAAGCAGAGATGTTTGTAAATAACTTTATTGGTAAACCATCAATTATAATTAATAATAAGAAAGGTGCTGAAGCCACAGAAGTTTCAATAATGTCTAAGGATAGCAAAGGTCTTTTTGCTAAGTTAACAGGCGCATTATCCGCAATGGAAATAAATATTGTAAATGCCAAAATATTTACAAATTCTTCAAATATTGCTGTAGACGTTATTTGGATTCAGGATAAAGAGAATAGACCAATTATTGATAATTCTAGAATTGAGAGAATTAAAGAAAAAATTTCAAATTATATAAAGTCGGAAATTAAGAGTCAGAGTCCAACAAAGCCAAGATTAAAAAATAAAAGAATTAATGCCTTTACAGTTCCTGTTGCTGTAAAAATTATGAATAATATTTCTTCTGACTATACTGTTATTGAGGTCAGCGGGAAAGACAGACCAAGCATTCTTCATGAATTAGCAAAAGCTATAAATTTTTTAGATTTGAATTTATTTAGAGCGCAGGTTGCAACCTTTGGTGAGAGAGTTGTCGATGTTTTTTACGTCTTAGATTCTCAAAATAAAAAGATAGAACATCATAATTCAAAAAAATCGATTGAAAGAAAGCTTTTACAGGTTCTTGGTGATGACTGATAGCTCTAATAAGAATTCATTATTTAAGCCTACATTATTAGTTGCTGGTTTAACTTCATTAAGCCGTATAGTTGGTCTTATAAGAGATGTTTTAATTAGCAACGTTCTTGGCGTAAGTTATATAACAGATATATTTATAGTTGCCTTAAGAATACCAAATATTTTTAGGAGAATAACAGCTGAGGGAGCTTTTTCTTCTGCATTTATTCCTATATTTTCAAAGAAATTAACCTTGAATAAAATTTCTGCTATTAAATTTTCAGAAGATATACTTTTTGCATCTTTGGTTGTTATGATTTTAATAACTTCCCTTCTTCAAATTCTAATGCCTTTTATTATTTATTTTATTGCCTATGGTTTTATAGATGATCCAGTAAAATTTAATTTGGCCATTAACTTTTCTAGAATTACAACACCTTATATTTTACTTGTATCTCTATCTTCAATTGGAATCGGAATTCTTAATTCTTTAGGAAGATATTTCGCATCATCTTTCGTACCAATTATTTTTAATGCCGTTTTGGTTTCTGTATTATTACTTCCAATAGACAATATAACTTCTGTAGGCTATCTCATGTCTTTTGGTGTTATAATTTCAGGTATAATTCAATTTATACTTGTTTTTTATTTTTTATATAAAAGCGGATACATACTAAAACTAAAGAGACCAGAAAATTTAAACTTAATAAATAAATTTTCAGTCGTTGCAAAACCCCAAATTATTACTGGACTCGTAATGCAGGCTAATATTGTTTTATCGGGTATAATTGCCTCTTTTGTAGAGGGTGGAATATCAATTTTATATTATGCTGAAAGACTATATCAGCTTCCACTTGCTTTGTTTGGCATTTCTATTGGAACTGTTCTTCTACCAACATTAAGTAGTTTAGATATTAGAAAAGATTTTGATAAAATTAATCCAGTAATTACAAATATAATTAAATTCTCATTAATTATGATTATACCTTCCGCTGTGGGGCTTTCAATAATATCAGTTCCATTAATATCTGTAATTTATGAACACGGAATGTTCAGTGAAATTAATACAGTTAACGTATCAAAAGCACTTATAGCTTTTTCATTGGGCTTGCCTGCATTTGTTCTTATAAAGATTTACTTACCTATTTTTTATTCTATCGGAGACACTAAAACGCCGTTATTCTATAGCATAATATCTATATCTATAAATTTAATTCTAGCCTTGTTACTATTTCAGCCCATTGGCATTGTTGGTATAGCTTTATCAACATCTATTTCATCATGGTTAAATTTATTTCTACTAATGTCAGGATCAAAAAAATATAACATTAATATATCGCTAGAAAAAATTTACAGAGATTTGTTTAAAATAATTCTATCTGTAATCTTTATGTCATTGTATATAATAATAATCTCAAAGTTTCTTTTTCACCTTCCTCTTATTTCACAGTTAGTATTCTTGGTGATATCTGCATCCATTATTTATTTTTTAGTTTTGTTTGTGTTAGGTGTATTTAATAAAAATGATATAATTAGTATTATTAAAAATTAAAAAGGTATTGATTTGCAGGATAAAAAAAAGAAGGTAGTTTTTTCAGGTGTTCAGCCAACGGGCGCCCTTCATCTTGGAAATTATTTAGGTGCAATTAAAAATTTTGTTCGACTTCAAGAAGATCATGATTGCCTATATTGTATTGTGGATCTGCATGCTATTACAGTTTGGCAAAATCCTGATGACCTAAAATCTAATATTTTAGATGTGGCCTCTATTTATTTGGCTTCAGGAATAGATCCTAAAAAATCTTCTATATTTGTTCAGTCTACTGTCCCGCACCATGCCGAATTAGCATGGATTCTTAATTGTATTACCAGAATTGGTTGGCTTAATAGGATGACGCAATTTAAAGAAAAAGCTGGAAAAAATAGAGAAAATGTATCTTCTGGTTTATATACTTATCCAAATTTAATGGCGGCAGATATTTTACTTTATTTCTCTGACTTAGTCCCTGTTGGCGATGATCAAAAGCAACATTTAGAGCTAACTCGAGATATTGCTCAGAAATTTAATAATGATTACTCAAAATTTGATGGGACTGATTTTTTCCCTATACCTGACCCTTTGATACTAGATGAGACTTCAAGGGTTATGTCCTTAAGAGACGGAACAAAAAAAATGTCAAAATCAGATCCCTCTGCTATGAGCAGGATTGAGTTTAAAGATAATAATGATCTAATAATAAAAAAAATATCTAAAGCGAAAACTGATCCGTTACCAATTCCTGGTAATATTAATGATTTGGAGAAAAGACCTGAGGTAAATAACCTCTTATCAATTTTTTCCTCTTTATCTGGCTCAAAGTTAGCTGATGTATTAAATGAGTATTCAGGGAAACAATTTTCTCAATTTAAAAAAGATTTATCAGACCTGCTTATAGCCAATATCGAGCCCATAAGGGAAGAATTAACGAGATTAGATAATGATCAGGTATTTTTGAAAGAGATTTTAGAAAAAGGGACTGGTCAGGCAATGAAAAGATCTAGTATTAACATGAAAAAAATTAAAGATATTGTTGGCTTAGGTTAGAAAAACTATAGAGGTTATATTGAAAGAAAATTTTTTAGCTGTTTTTGATGGAACTGACGAATGTAAATCTGCAGTTAGATACGCTGCAAGGAGAGCAAAAATTAATAATGCCGGATTATTGATCGTTGCAACTGTAGATACTGCCGAATTTACATATTGGTTAAGTGTGAATAATAAAATGATTGATGATATAGAAAAGGAGTCAAGGGATGCTCTTGAGGAACTTTCGGTCAATATTAAGTTATATTCAGATATTTCTTGTGATTATATTATTGAGCACGGATCAAAATTAGAAGCTGTTAAAAACCTAATTAGTCTTGATAATTCTATTTCATTGCTTATTTTAGCATCAAACAAAAAAGATAAAAATCCTGGTATATTGGTTGAAACCATATCTGGTGATGGGTATTCAATCCCTGTTGTGGTAATTCCTGGGAATTTATCTGATAATGATATTGATAAACTTGCTGGTTTTGACAACGTATAAAAGGAGACATTATGTTTATTCAAACAGAAGAAACCCCAAACCCTGCGACTATGAAATTTATTCCAGGAAAAGATGTTACAGGTGAAAGCGGTAAAACATTCTATTTTAAAAACTCAGAAGAGGCTTCTTCTTCTCCTCTAGCGTTATCTTTATTTGATACCGATGGTGTCGTGGGAGTTTTTTTTGGTTATGATTTTATAACGATAACTATTGAGGGAGTAGAATGGCAAAACATTAAACCATCAATTCTTAGTATAATTATGAACCATTATGTATCTGAGAGCCCTATTTTCATTGAAGAGTTTAGTCAGACTGATCAGTCTGGAGATTTGGACGAAGTATCTGAGAAAATAAAAGAAATAATATCAACACACATTAGACCCGCAGTAGCTCAAGATGGTGGAGATATAGTTTTTGAGAATTTTAAAGATGGAATCGTTTATGTGAGCATGAAGGGATCTTGCGATGGCTGTCCTTCATCAACTATGACTCTAAAAAATGGCGTTGAAAATCTTTTAAAACATTATATTCCTGAGGTCCAAGGTGTCAGTATTTGACTTAAATAGTAAAAATTTAATTTTTAATAAAGCAAGAACACATAATGAATGGTTAGATAAAGATATATCTGATGATATTTTAATCGAGATTTATAATTTAATGAAATGGTGCCCTACAAGTGCTAATTGTTCTCCAGCGAGAATAATTTTTGTAAAGTCTAAAGAGTCAAAAGACAGACTTTTACCCTTCGTAATAGAATCTAATTTAGACAAAACTAAAACCGCACCTGTAACCGCAATTATTGGGCACGATATTAATTTTCATGAACATTTACCTAGATTATTTCCTCATAATTTGGATGCGCAAAATTGGTTCAATCATTCTTTAGATATTGCAGAAGAGACAGCTTTTAGAAATGGATCAATGCAAGGAGCTTATTTTATAATTGCTGCAAGAGCTCTTGGACTTGATTGTGGTCCAATGTCTGGATTTGATAAAGATGGTATTGATCATGAATTCTTTAAAGATACAGATATTAAATCAAATTTTTTATGTAACCTAGGTTATGGAGATGCTTCAAAACTATTTACAAGGTCGCCAAGATTTGAGTTTGATGAAATATGTGAGATTCTGTAATTTTGACTTTTTTGTGCGTCAATACCTCATTTAATACTTGTTCCATTAATTTAGCTTCCGAAGAAAAAAACATTATTTGTAATGAGGATAAAAACAACCCTCCATCTGATGTTATTTCTATATTAGTCAAAGAATCTTTAAAAAGTGCATCATTAAAAATGAATGATATTTCTGGAATAATAACTATTCTAGGGCCTGGTAATTATACAAGTATAAGGGTGGGGATAGCATTTAGTCTAGGATTATCAAAAAGCAAGTCGATACCTATCTATGGTATATCAGCTCTGGAAGCTATTTCAATAAGTCAGAGTAGAATTTTAAAAAAAAATGAAAGCCTCTTAGTTTCAGTTAAGGCTGTAAAAGATGAATTTTTTTTTCAAGTTTTTAATTACTTATCTGAACCATTATCTAAGCCTATTAAATCTAAATTATTTGATATTGAAGAACTACTTAGCAACAAGGATTTGATTTTAATTGGACCTGGGTCTAGTGAAATTAAGGGATTGATAGATATAAAAAATAAAATAATTGAAGTAAAAGATTATATTGATTATCAGAAAGTACTTACCCATATCACAAAGAAATCCGATCAATATAATAATATTGTTCCGCTTTATTTATCTGATCCATTGGCAGAAAAAAAGGATATATCTTGGTTCGTCAAGAAAGAAATTTAGTTATTGAAGCGTTGGATGAAAACAATGTTTTATCTGTTCAAAATATTCAGGAGAATTGTGACGAACCGGTATGGTCAGAATCGTCATTGTCTCACCTAATATGCAAAGGTAGTGGCTACGGCTATATATTAAAACATCTTAATAAATCTATTGGCTATATTTTGCTGAGGTCATTGGATGATGAGGAAGAGGTATTATCTTTAGGCGTTTTAAAATTGAATAGAAGGCAGGGAATTGCCTCAAAACTATTTTATGAATTTGAGAAAGGTGTTATTAGAAAAAATGTTAAGAGGATTATTTTAGAAGTTAAAGTTGAAAATTACGCTGCAATTTGTTTTTATGAATTTCTTGGACTAAAAAAAATAAAAGTTTTAAAAGATTATTATAAAACTGATAAAGGATATGAGGACGGTTTGCTATTATCAAAAGTTTATTTTTGATGATTACAACCTTTTTCTTTATTGATATGGTAGAAATATGACTATTGAAGAGATGTGTGAAAAAAAGTCTATGAGAATGACGGATCAGAGAAGAATCATTGCCAAGATTTTGGATAATGCTGATGACCATCCGGATGTTGAAGAGCTTCATAAAAGAGCTTGTTTAATAGATGATAATATTTCTGTTGCAACAGTTTACAGAACAGTAAGACTTTTTGAGGAAGCTGGAATCCTTGTTCGTCATGAATTTAAGGATGGCAGATCCCGCTATGAAAACGTTGATACAAGTGAACATCATGATCATTTAATTGATATTGAATCAGGTGAAATTATTGAATTCACCAATGAAGAAATTGAAATCATTCAAGAGAAAATAGCTGCATCTCTTGGCTTTGAATTAGTTGACCATAGACTCGAACTCTATGGGAGACCAAAAAATACAAAAAAATAATAACTTATATGCAAATTTCCCAAGATAAAAAAAGAAACCTTTTTATAAAGAGTTATGGTTGTCAGATGAATGAATATGATTCTGAGAGAATGACAGAGATACTTGAAAAACATAATTATTCATCAGTAGATGAACCAAATCAAGCTGATTTGATAATCCTGAATACTTGCCATATTAGAGAAAAAGCTGCTGAAAAAATATATTCGGAACTTGGAAGGTTAAAGAAAATAAACTCTAATTCTGAGCGTGATATTAAAGTTGCGGTAGCCGGTTGTGTTGGCCAAGCTGAGGGCCATGAGATAATCAAAAGATCACCAATTGTTGATTTAGTTTTTGGTCCATTAACATATCACCAATTACCTGAGATGCTTGAGGAAATTGAATCGAAGCCCGGTTTCCCAAATAAAAAATTAGTAAACATTGATGTTCCAGATGAAGATAAGTTTTTAGAACTTAAAGGGTCTAGGAAAAATTTGAAATCCATTAGTTCTTTACTGTCCATTCAAGAAGGTTGCGATAAGTTTTGTTCGTTTTGTGTTGTTCCTTATACAAGAGGGGTCGAGATATCTAGACCAGCAAAACAAATTATTAGTGAGGCCAAGGAATTAATTGGCATTGGTGCAAAGGAAATAATTTTATTAGGACAAAATGTTAATGCATGGTCTCAATCGAATGGCTCAGACATAGACATGACTTTTCCACAACTAATAAAAGAAATTTCAGAATTAAATATTGACAGAATAAGGTATATTACAAGCCACCCCAAAGATATGACTGAAGAGTTAATGAAGTCACATAAAAATATTAAGAAACTCCAGCCATATCTTCACCTGCCTGTTCAATCTGGTTCAGACAAAATACTTAAAGAAATGAACAGGAATTATACATCGCAAGAGTATAAGGACATAATTTATAAAGCTAGAGAATATAGACCAGATATTGCTATTTCTGGTGATTTTATAGTTGGCTTTCCTGGAGAAACTGATGATGATTTTGAATCAACCTTAGATATTGTCGAAAAAGTAAAATATGCTCATGCATATAGTTTTAAATATTCCCCCCGTCCTGGCACTCCAGCAGCCCTAAAGGAAGATCAAATAGACGAAGAAGTTAAAAGTAGTAGGTTAAAGACACTTCAAGAGTTAATTAAACAACAAACTAGAGACTTTAATTCAAGTTTTCTTGAAAGAGAAATAGATGTTCTTATAGAAAAAAAAGGTATTGGAGAGAACAGACTAACTGGACGATCATCATATTTACAGCCAGTTCACATGAGTGGTGATGCAAGCTTGATAGGCGAGAATTTGAAAGTAAAAATTATTAAAACTAGGGACAATAGTCTCGAAGGGATAATTTTATAAAAAATATGAAAACAAATAAAAATCAACTTAAAGAAGTAAGTAAAATCTTAGAATTCGAAGATGATAAAGTTCTAATTGAACTGTATGGCCAGCATGATGAGAATTTAACGAAAATTGAAAATAATTTTGGAATTCATATTTCATACAGGGGTAATATAATTGAATTTAGGGGAAATGAAGATGCCTGCTCTTCTGCAAGTAAATTTATTTCAAGTGTTTATAAAAAACTAATAAACGGTAAAAAAATTAATGAAGATATATTTGACGATTTTTCAAAAAACTCTAAACAGTCAGATGCAGAAGATCTTAATACAATCCTTATTAAAACTAAGAAAAAAAATATTTATCCAAGGTCTGCAAATCAATTAAAGTTTGTAAATTTAATAAAAGATAAAGATCTTGTCTTTGCTGTTGGACCTGCAGGAACCGGCAAAACATATTTAGCAGTAGCTTGCGCCGTTGAAGCCTTATTAAAAAAAGAAATTTCTAAGATTATCTTATCGAGACCAGCAGTGGAGGCCGGAGAGAGGCTTGGTTTTCTACCCGGTGATCTAAAAGAAAAAATCGACCCCTATTTGAGACCATTATATGATGCTCTTAATGATTTAATTCCTTCAAAGACATTAGAAAGATATCTAGAAAATAATACAATTGAAATTGCTCCTTTAGCCTTTATGAGAGGACGAACCCTTGAAAATTCTTATATCATTCTTGATGAAGCACAAAATACTTCGTCTATGCAGATGAAGATGTTTTTAACAAGACTTGGAAAAAATTCAAAGATGGTTATTGCTGGTGATTCAACACAAGTTGATTTACCTAGGGGTGAAAAATCTGGTCTTAAAGAAATATTAAATATAATGCCAAGGATAGATGAGATTGGAAAAGTTCTATTTAAGAAAGACGACATAACAAGGCATAGTTTGGTAACAAAAATAGTCGAAGCCTATGAAAAAAATAATAAGGCTCTAAGTAAAAGTGAATAAAATATTGATTGATATTTCTGCTAAACAAATTTGGCAAAAAAATGAGATTAGTCTAGTTCGTAAAGTTCTATTGTTTTGTTATGATTCATTATCTTTGAAGGAATCCCTTGAGTTAAGTGTAAGACTAACAGATGATAAAGAAATAATGGATTTAAATAAAATATATAGAAATAAAAACTCTCCAACTAATGTTCTATCATTTTGTTCTCAAAAAAATAATTATGATAAATTAGGGTCTCAAGTCCTTGGTGACTTGGTAATTTCTAGAGATACGTTAGTAAAAGAATTATCAGGAACCGAAAAAACATTTGAACACCATCTTTCTCATCTTACAGTTCATGGTTTCCTGCATCTTTTAGGATATATTCATGAAGATGATGACGAAGCAAAAACAATGGAAGGTATAGAAACTAAAATTCTAAAAAAATTAAATATTCCAGACCCATATTTAGGTATTAATTAAAATGAAAAAACATTTCATCAAACTGTTAAATTTTATTAGGCTCAACTTTGAAAAAATAAAAGATTTTTTAGAAAAAAAGGAAAATACATCCCTAAAAGATATAGTTAATGATCACATTGATAATGAGAGAGAGTTTAGCATTGAAGAAAAGGAAATGCTTACTAATATTATTGGCTTTGGCAAATCCCGTGTTGAAGACTCTATGGTGCCAAGGGCTGATATAATATCAGCAGATATAGAAGCTTCCGCAGGGGAAATTATTAAATTATTTTCAGAATGCAATCATTCAAGGATAGCAATTTATAGGGAAAACTTGGATGACCCAGTTGGCATGCTTCATATAAAAGATTTTGTCGGTGCATTGTCAAAAAAAAATATTGAAGACATTATTTTAGAGCCCTTGGTGAAGGATATTTTATTTGTGCCCCCTTCCATGAAATCTCGAGATTTACTTTTAAAGATGCAAGTTTCAAGAATTCATATGGCACTTGTTGTTGACGAATATGGTGGAACAGATGGTCTCTTAACAATTGAGAATCTTATTGAGGAGATTGTTGGAGAAATTGAAGATGAACACTCTGAGGCTGAAGTATATAAGATTAATGTTTATGAAAATTTTATCGATGTACCGGCTAGAACAACTATTCAAGAAGTTGAAGAAATAATTGGTTTCAATCTTTTAGATGATGATATGGATGAAGAAATTGATACTATTGGTGGTTTAGTATTTCTTTTGGCAGGAAGAATACCTCAAAGAGGAGAATTAATAACACACCCAAAGGGTTTCGAAATAGAAATAAAAGAAGTTGATCAAAGAAAAATAATTAATGTTAGATTCAGATTAAAAGTTAAATAAAAAATTATTTTCGCTTTGTTGGAAGAAAAATGAAATATTTATTATTCAGCCTGCTGACATTTTTTGCCGGTTCTATGTCGAATTTTGCGCTTGCTCCTTGGGACAATATTTTCATTCTTTTGTTTTCTTTCCCATTATTTTTTTTAATACTCCAAGATATTTCTAACGAAAAAAAAATTAAGAATAAATTTTTATCTTTTATCTTTTTTGGAAATATATTTTTATTTGGGTATTTCTTTTTTGGTCTTTTATGGATTAGTTCTGCCTTTGACTATAGAGAAGGATTTGCTGAGTTAAAATTTCTAAGTACTTTGGGTTTACCTTTCTTATTGTGTTTAATAACTACACCTGGATGGATTTTAACAGCATTCTTATGGGGAAAAGGCCTTCGGGGTTGCCTTGCCCTATCTGCAGGTATAATTACAGGTGAATTTTTGAGAAGTTATCTTTTTTCAGGTTTTCCATGGAATTTATTTGGTCATTCTATTGGGTTTAATGATTTTTCTATGCAGGCTGGATCTGTTTTTGGGTTTGACTTATCTGGATTCTTTATAATTTTATTTGCCTTGGCCCCTGTTCTTTTTTTAAAAAGAGATACTTTAATGTGGGGCATTGCATTTTCTTTAATATTACCAATTTTTATATTGTATGGTTATCATAGGTTACCTTCTGAAATAAGATACTTAGATAAAGATTTTTTAATCATTCAATCTAAAATTTCTCAAGATAAGAAATTAAATTCAAATGAAGTTGGAAGCATTGTTAAAAAATTTTCAGAATTATCAAAAACAGATAACAAAGTTGATCTAATTATTTGGCCTGAAAATGCAATACCTATATTTCTGTCTGAAAATCAAGATATTAGATCCATGTTAATGCAGAGCCTAGATAATTCTAGCAACCTCTTAACAGGTGATCTAATAATAAAAAATCAAAGTGATATTTATAATTCAGCAATTTTGATTGCAAAGAATGGAAAAATAACTTCATCTTATGATAAAGTTCACCTTGTACCTTTCGGCGAATACTTACCATTAAGTGAATATTTAAAGAAATTTAATTTTTTAAAAATTCTTACTAATGAGAAAGGCATTTCTAGGGGTAAGTCTTATGATCCAATTAATACCCCTCTTGGTCAAGCAAGGGTAATAATTTGTTATGAGGTTATTTTTTCTAATGAATTAATGCGATCAAAGATTCGACCAAATTTTATAGTAAATTTATCCAATGATGCTTGGTTTGACAATAATTCAGGTCCTTACCAACACTTTTCAAATGCTAAATTTCGTTCAGTTGAAAATGGCTTACCTGTAATCCGATCATCAAATAAAGGTATTTCAGCTATAATTGATCCATATGGTAGGGTAATAAAGAAACTTTCTTTAAATGAGGAGGGGTCTATATATTCTCGTCTTCCAGAAAAGATTCCAGAGACCATTTATATGCGCTATAAAAATTTCATAGTAATGGCTTTACTTTTTTTATATTTTTTGTGCTATAGAAAAAAAATTAAAAAGGAATACCCATGATTAAGAGTTCAAATTATTTATTTACTTCAGAGTCTGTTTCTGAAGGACACCCCGATAAAGTGTGTGATCAGATTTCTGATAGTATTTTGGATTTATATCTTTCCAAGGACCCTGTTTCTAGGGTAGCAGTTGAGACATTGGTGACTACAGATTTGGTTGTTGTTTCTGGAGAAGTAAGATCAACCTCAGAAGTGTCTAAGGAATTAATAGAAAAGACAATTAGGTCAACAGTCAAAGAAATTGGTTATAAACAAGAGGGTTTTCATTGGGAAACAATGGAAGTTAAAATTCTTCTTCATGAGCAGTCTTCTGATATTGCTATGGGGGTAGATTCAGACGGTAATTTAAAAGATGAGGGAGCTGGTGACCAAGGTATCATGTTTGGATATGCATGCAATGAGACTTTAGAACTTATGCCTGCCCCAATTTTTTATTCTCACAAAATATTAAAATTATTATCAGAAAAAAGACATGCAGGATTAATAAATTGTATCCTTCCAGACTCAAAATCACAAGTCACAATGGTTTATGAGAACAATAAACCAATAAAAGCTGACTCAATTGTTGTTTCAACACAGCATACTGAAAATTGTTCTCAGGATGAAATAGCTGAAATTGTTAGAAAAGTTATTAACGAGAGTTTGCCAAGTGAACTTTTAAGCGATGAAACATCCTATATAATTAATCCTACTGGAAATTTTGTAATAGGTGGTCCCGTGGGTGACACTGGCTTGACAGGAAGAAAGATTATTGTTGATACATATGGAGGGTCGGCCCCTCATGGAGGTGGTGCTTTTTCTGGTAAGGACCCTACTAAGGTTGATAGATCCGCGGCTTATATATCAAGATATTTGGCAAAAAATGTAGTTGCTGCTGGTATTTCTGATAAATGTACCATTCAGTTATCTTATGCAATTGGTCTATCAGAGCCTTTATCAATTTATGCGGATTTAGGTGATAAAGGAAATATTTCCGAAGATAAGCTAGTAAAGTTTCTTTCTGAGTTGGTTGATTTAACACCTAGGGGTATCCGAGAAAGATTAGGTTTAAATAAACCTATTTTCAAAAAAACAGCTTCATATGGACATTTTGGTAGGGAGCCTGATCAAGATGGTGGTTTTAGTTGGGAAAAGTTAGATCTAGTTGACGCCCTATCGAATGAATTCAAATAATAAATTAATTTCTGTCAAAGGAAGAGAACGTCCTTTAAGTAAAAAACAAAAGCAAGCCTTTTTGTCTTTGCCAAAGAATGCATTTGATTTTTCTTTATTTAGAGATAACAATTATCTAAAAAAAAATAAAATTTTTCTTGAAATTGGCTTTGGCTCAGGTGAGATAATTTTTAATGAAGCAAAAAAAAATCCTAATAATATTTATATAGGTATTGAATATTATAGAAGAGGTGTCGCTCAACTTTTAAAAAAAATAGAAAACCATGATTTAAAAAATATTAAAATTTTTCATGGGGATGCTCATATATTTTTAGAAAAGTTTTCAGGAATTTTTTTTGATGAAATTTGGTTATTTTTTCCTGATCCTTGGCCAAAAAAAAGACATGAGAAAAGAAGGTTTATCCAAAAAGCATCTATAAATAAATTTTATGAAGTTATAAAACCCGAGGGTAAATTATACATATCTTCTGATGATAAGAGTTATATCGGTTGGACTTTAAGTTTGTTTAACCAGAATAAAAAGTTTGAATGGTTAGCTGAGTCCCCTGCAGATTGGGAAAAGCCCTATGAAAATTATTATGGCTCTCGTTATGAAGAGAAGGGCATAAAAAAGAACAGAAGACCATATTTTTTAAAATTTAAAAAAATAAATTAAACTTATATGACTAAAATCTTGTAATTTCATCTAAGTTAGGCTATTTATTTTATATATTTCGAATTTGTTGATTAAAATACGAAGTGGGTAAGTTAGGTCTTTCCCGCTTTTTTTATTATGTAAATAAAAGATGATTGAGAAAGAAAAAATAAACCATATTGAACATCTTGTTGCCCCAGACAAGGCCGCAGATTTTTTTTCTTTTTTTAAAAATATTATTGATAAAACAGAATATCACTTTGTTCGATTAAAAATCAGTGGGAAAGAGGAATTGAATATTCAAATTATGGCTGAAGATAAAAATAGATCAATGGTTATTGAGGACTGTAAAGCCTTAAGTAATATTGTAGTTGACGAAATAGAGTTAGCGGATGACTTTAATTATGAATATGTTCTGGAGGTGTCTTCACCAGGTATAGATCGTCCGCTTACTTGCGAAGAAGACTTTAATTTCTGGGTTAATAATAAAGTTTTTGTAAAATTAAAAAAACCAATCAATAAAACAAAAAAAATGACAGGCATTCTAAAAGGGATATTTAATAAAAATATCAAGTTAGAAGATGTTGATAGTAAAAGTGCTTTAGAAATCGAAGTGGATAATATTAGAGATATTAATATTGTTTGGTCTCCTGAAGTCACTAATTTAAATTAAAATAAATTTTAAGAGGTAAGTTGATATGTCTACAAAAGGAATAAGTGCTAATAGACTTGAATTATTGCAAATAGCTGACGCTGTTGCACGTGAAAAATCTATTGATAAAAATATTGTTATTTCAGCAATGGAAGAGGCTATTCAAAAAGCTGCAGCATCTCGTTATGGAATTGAGAATAATATTAAGGCTGAAATAAACCCAGAAACTGGATCTATAGCTCTTATGAGATTGCTTGATGTAGTAGAGAAAGTTGATGATTTTTCAACTCAAATAAATCTTGAAGACGCAAAGTTACGTAATCCAAGCGCTGAAATTGGTGGAGAGCCAATCGAAGAGGAATTACCACCAATAGATTTTGGAAGAGTAGCCGCTCAAAGTGCAAAACAAGTAATATTTCAGAAAGTACGCGAAGCAGAAAGAGAGAGGCATTACGAAGAATTTAAAGATAGAGTTGGTGAAATTATAAATGGTGTTATTAAGCGAGTTGAATACGGAACAGTTGTTGTGGATCTTGGTAGGGCAGAGGCAGTTATAAGGAAAGATGCCTTACTGCCTAGGGAAGTTTATAAACCTGGAGATAGAGTGAGGGCATATATAATGGAGGTAAGAAGGGAAGTTCGAGGTCCTCAAATCTTCTTATCACGAACTCATCCTGACTTTATGGCTAATCTTTTTGCTCAAGAAGTTCCAGAAATTTATGATGGAATTATTGAAATTATTGGTGTCGCGCGAGATCCAGGAAGTAGGGCAAAAATAGCTGTTTTATCTAAAGACTCTTCAATAGACCCAGTTGGCGCATGCGTAGGTATGAGAGGTAGTCGAGTGCAAGCAGTTGTAAATGAACTTCAAGGTGAAAAAATTGATATTTTAACCTGGACTGAGGATATAGCATCTTTTGTTGTTAAAGCTCTGCAACCAGCCGAGGTTCAAAAAGTTGTTTTATATGATGAAGAGCAAAGGTTAGAAGTAGTAGTTCCTGAAGACCAATTATCTCTTGCAATTGGTAGAAGAGGCCAGAATGTAAGACTTGCTTCAAGTTTATGTGGATGGGATATTGATATCCTAACCGAAGATCAAGAATCTGAAAGGCGTCAAAAAGAGTTTCAGGAGAGGACTCAACTCTTTATGGAAGCTCTTGATGTTGATGAATTGCTATCTCAGTTATTGGTAACTGAAGGTTTCTCGGATATTACAGAATTAGCCTATGTTGATGAAAAGGAAATTTCAAGTATAGCTGGATTTGATGAGGATACTGCTCAAGAAATACAAGCTAGGGCATCTGATTTTATTAATAAAGAAAATGAAGAGCTTGAGCTAAAATGCAAAGAATTGGGGATAAAAGATGATTTATTGGAAATTGAAGAACTATCTTTAAAAATGATTGTTGCCTTAGGTGAAAACGATGTAAAATCTTTAGAGGATTTTGCTTATTGCTCTTCTGATGATTTGCTTGGATGGGATGAAGTTTCAGGAGAAGAAAAAATACATGAAAATGGTATTTTAGAAGGCTTTGATATAACTTACTCTCAGGCAAATGATTTAATTATGTCCTCAAGAATAAAATTAGGGATAATCCCTGACGAATCTGATTCTGAGGAAATAAATAATGAAGGTGAAGTTGAAGAGAATTCTGATGAGAAATCAGAGTAATTTTTCAAGTAAATTAATATTTTAGGTTTAAATATAAAAATGTCAGAAAAAACTACAAAAGATAAAAAAGAAAGAACATTATCTCTGAAGCCCGGTCTGGTCTCTTCGACTAATTCTAAAGGATCTCGATCACCAAGAGCATCAACAGTTGTTGTAGAATCAAGGAGGGGAAGATTATCACAAACAAGAAAGCCAGTTGCTCCTTCTGTAAGAGTCAGGAAAGCCCCTACTGCTCCAAATGTTTTTAAACCTAAAACAGAAAATGAGAGCTTAGATAAAAGCTCAAGGAATCTTACCGAAAGTGAGAGGGATGCAAGAGAAAAAGCTCTTGCGAATGCAAAAATTAAAAAGGAAACAGAAAAGGTTTCAAAGAAAGAAAAAACTGCAAAGAAAGATAAAGTTAAGCAAAGGGCTTCCGATGCTATTGATCCTGCAAACATTCCTGCAAAAAAAGATCCTGAACTTGTAAAAGAAAAAGTAAAAAATATTAAATCTGAAACTTCTGGGACCAAAAAGAAGGATCTTAAAAAAACTGAAAAAGAAAAAGTTGATAGATTTAGTAAAAGTAATCAAAAACGAAGATCAGGTAAGTTATCAATTTCTCAAGCTTTAAATGAAGAGGAGAGGCAAAGGTCTCTCGCCTCTATAAAAAGGAGACAAGAAAAAGCAAGAAAAAAATCTGTTGCAGATGATGCACCAAAAGAAAAAATTTCTAGGAATGTAATTATACCTGAAACGATTACAGTGCAGGAACTATCAAATAGAATGGCTGAAAGAGGTGTTGATGTCATAAAATCTTTAATGACACAAGGCGTAATGGTGAAAATAAACGATATATTAGACTCCGATACTGCTCAGTTAATAGCTGAAGAATTTGGCCATACTGTTACCAGAGTTTCAGAGTCAGATATAGAAGAAGGTCTTTCAACAACAGATGACAGAGATGAAGATAAAAAACCAAGAAGTCCAGTTGTTACGGTAATGGGTCACGTTGATCACGGAAAAACAACATTATTGGATGCTATTAGAGAATCAAATAGTGTTTCAGGCGAAGCTGGGGGTATTACTCAGCATATTGGAGCCTATCAAACAAGAGTTAAAGACGATAAGAAAATTACTTTTATTGATACTCCTGGACATGCCGCATTTACATCCATGAGAGCCAGAGGGGCAAAGGTAACAGATATTGTTGTATTAGTTGTTGCTGCTGATGATGGTGTTATGCCTCAAACCATAGAAGCTATTAATCATGCAAAAGAAGCTGATGCACCAATTATTGTTGCAATAAATAAAATTGATAAACCTGATGCAGATCCAAACGCAACAAGAAACTCTTTGCTGCAACATGAAATAATTGTGGAAGAAATGGGTGGCGATATTCAATCAGTAGAGCTATCGGCCTTAACTAAAAAAGGAATTGACGATTTAATTGAGGCTATTTTACTTCAGGCTGATCTCCTAGAGTTAAAGGCAAACCCCTATAGATCTGCCGAAGGTTTTGTTATTGAAGCAAAACTTGATAAGAATAGAGGTCCAGCAGTTACAACTATAATCCAAAGAGGAACATTGAGGGTTGGTGACATTTTAGTTATAGGTCAGTATTCTGGAAAAGTACGTTCATTGATTAATGATCAAGGAAAGGTAGTAAAAGAATGCTATCCTGGCGAACCAATAGAAATACTTGGTATGAGTCAAACTCCAGAAGCAGGTGATATTTTAACAGTTGTTGAGAGCGATTCTAGAGCTAGAGAAGTTTCAGAGTATAGACAAAGAAAATCAAAGGCACCTACCCCCAATCTTACTAAGGCAAATTTAGATCAATTATTTTCGAAATCCAATCAAACTCTGAAGAAAGAGATTTTAGTTGTTGTAAAAGCAGATGTTCAGGGGTCTTCTGAAGCCATTAAAGAGGCTCTTTTGAATTTAGGAAATGAAGAAGTATCTTGCAGGGTTATTCATGTTGGAGCCGGTGCTATTTCAGAGAGTGATATAACATTAGCAGAGGCATCAAAAGCACTAGTTTTAGGATTTAATGTTAGGGCAAATAATCAAGCTAAAGAAGCAGCTGAAAAATTTGGAATTACAATACTCTATCATTCTATAATTTATGATCTGATTGATGATGTTAAGGCATTGCTAGAAGGTAAATTAGACCCTGAGCTACGTTCAACAGTTACAGGTATGGCTGAAGTTTTAGAAGTTTTCAAAAATTCAAAAATAGGAAATATTGCTGGCTGTAACGTCTTAGACGGTAAGATTATAAAAGGGCTACATGCTAAATTACTTAGAGACGATGTGGTAATTTATGATGGTCTTTTGTCAACTCTTAGAAGATTTAAAGATGATGCGAAAGAAGTTAATGCTGGGCAGGAGTGCGGTCTTTCTTTTGATAATAATCAAGATATTAGACCTGGTGATAAGATTGAATGTTACAAAGTTGATGAAATAAAAAGAACTATTTAATCATAAGGTATTAAAATGAAAAATTTTTCTTTTGAATTATCGCGCGGCAAGTCTTCTCAGAGACAAATGAAAGTTCAAGAAATCCTTAGAGCCGCCTTAGTTGAGGTTTTGCAAAGAGGTCTTACAAAGGAACCATTGTTAGACAATGAAATGATTACAATTAATCATGTAGATGTGTCCCCAGACCTAAAGCATGTAAAATTTTTTTTTCTACCATTTGACGAGAAAAAAAAAGAAGATTTCTTAAAAGCATTTAAGAGAGCAAACAAAGTAATTAGAAAAGCTATTGGGGAGCGTGTTCATTTAAAATACGTTCCCACAATCAATTTTGTATTTGATGATAGTATTACTGAGGTAAGAAATTTAGATAAAATTTTTGCATCAAAAAAAGTTAAAAAAGATATTGAGAGATAGTATTTGTCGAAGCAAAATAATTTAAATAACCATGGTTGGATAATACTAAATAAGCCCATAAATATTTCATCTGCTAGGGCTGTCAATATAATAAAAAAATTTTTTAATGTAAAAAAAGCAGGACACGCAGGAACACTAGACCCTCTTGCATCAGGTGTTCTTCCTGTGGCAATAAATACTGCAACTAAAACGATTCCTTATTTAGTTAATACAGAAAAAACATATAGATTTGTAGTTAAATGGGGAGAGCAGACTGAAACTGACGATACGGAAGGTGAGATTATTAATAAAAGCGATTTTAGGCCACTAGAGCAAAATATAAAAAAAATTTTGAAATATTTTACTGGGAAGATTGAACAAAAACCACCCCGTTTTTCAGCCTTAAAAATAAATGGTAAAAGAGCATATAAACTTGCTAGAAATAAAGATGAATTTGAAATTTCTTCTAGAGTTGTGAAGGTTCTAGATTTAAAATTATTGAAATGTATTGATAATAATTTGGCAGAATTTGAAGTGACTTGTGAAAAGGGTTTCTATATTAGGTCTTTAGCAAGAGATATTTCATTGAAGTTAGGCACTTTTGGACATGTTTATGCCTTAGAAAGGACTAAAGTTGGCCGATTTCATATTAAAGATGCTTTTCCTCTAGAAACCTTAGAAAAATTAGTGCATAGTGCGCCCGCAGGAAAGATGGCTGAAGATTTTCTTCTTCCCTTAGATTATGTGCTGGACGACATCCCGGCTCTAAATGTCTCTGATGAAGAAGCTAAAATGTTTTGTCATGGTCAGGCGATAAATAATAAAATATCAAATGATTATATTCCTATTGGTAGTGATGTCTTGGTAAAGAATAGAGATAAATCTCTAGGCATTGCAGTTTTTTTTGAGGAGAGCTTAAAACCGAAAAAGGTCTTTTCAAATTTTATATATTAAAGGAGAAAATGATGTCGATTGAATCTGAACGTAA
>Ga0102960_1000063_pt1 | contig 37679 bp, 46 predicted proteins | sample SalPon2_B_H2O_MG_2_FD_84521 | JGI IMG/M metagenome (GOLD analysis project Ga0102960, IMG submission 84521) | Salt pond water microbial communities from South San Francisco under conditions of wetland restoration - Salt Pond MetaG SF2_B_H2O_MG | ecosystem: Environmental > Aquatic > Non-marine...
GTAGCACAAAACTCATTCAACGAAATGGCATTCTCGATCGAGAAAGTTGCAGTAACTGCAGTTAGCCGTGCGTTGAAAGCAGAATACACCATGGAACTTGCTCAAGATCTTAAAGCAATCCATGGCTTGGACGCTGAAACTGAACTTAGCAACATTCTTTCTTCGGAAATTCTTGCTGAGATCAACCGTGAAGTTGTTCGCACGATCAACTACTCAGCTGTTGCTGGTGCTCAGAAAAACACTGCAACCGCTGGTACTTTCAACCTTGACACCGATTCAAACGGTCGTTGGGCAGTTGAAAAGTTCAAAGGTCTTATGTTCCAAATCGAGCGTGACGCCAACGAAATTGCGAAAGCAACACGTCGTGGTAAAGGTAACGTCATGATCACTTCATCTGATGTGGCTTCTGCCCTTCAAATGGCTGGTGTTCTTGATTACACCCCTGCTCTTACGAACAACCTTCAAGTAGATGACACAGGTAACACATTCGCTGGTGTACTTAACGGTCGTATTAAAGTTTACATCGACCCATACTTCAGCGACACTGTAAACCAATATTACACGATCGGTTACAAAGGCACGAATGCTTTTGACGCTGGCTTGTTCTATTGCCCATACGTGCCACTACAAATGGTTCGTGCAGTTGGTGAAAACACCTTCCAGCCAAAAATCGGCTTCAAAACTCGTTACGGTATGGTTGCTAATCCTTTCGCAACTAACGATGGTAACGGTGTTGCTGCCCGTGTTGGTACTGGCGATGGTAACATCTACTACAGATTGGTTAAAGTTACCAACCTTATGTAAGAAAAAGAGTTGGGCTAACCAACCTTCGAATTACAGGGGAGAGTCTTCGGACTCTCCCTTTTTCGTTATATAAATAGTCGTAAGGAGTTTAATATGGCACTTAATAGTACACAACCAGATAGTCATAATTTTCTATCGCCTGTCGGCTTTCAGTTCGGTATTCAAAAGTTGCCGAATGTAAACTACTTTGTAACAAAAGCAAACATACCAGACATTACTCTTGGTCAGATCGACACAGTAGAAAACACGTTCATCAAAATTCCAGTTCCTGGAGATAAGTTATCGTTTGGATTGTTAAACGTTACATTTAATGTTGATGAAGACTTGAATAACTACAAAGAAATTTACGACTGGATGATTGGCTTGGGATTCCCTGACAATTTCTCACAAAGAGGTGGATTAGCAGTAGGTCAAGGGATTCAACAAGACGGTGTATATTCTGATGCTACTCTTATCGTGACTACGGCACAGTATAGACCAAACATGAACGTTAGATTTATTGACACGTATCCAGTAAATCTTACAACTCTAGAGTTTGATGTTCAATCTACAGATATTGAATATCTAACCGCTTCAGCAACGTTTGCATATAGAAAATATGAACTTGACGTTATTGTTTAATTAGTATATAATAGTATTATTTGCGTAATACAACTACAGGTGAGAATGTGAAGATTGAAGAAATTATGACCGAATGGGACAAAGACTGTAAGATTGACGAAACAGAACTTGGCTCAGAGTCTACAAAAATCCCCCAACTACATAATAAATATTTAAAGATATTCATGACAGAACGTATGCGTCTGTTAAAGATAAAATCAGAGTTTAAGAAAACAAGAAGGTTGTTGCTTGAATACTATCTTGGTGAATTAGATCAAGACGAATTACAGCAAATTGGGCGTGATCAGTTTTATAAAAAACTTTTAAAGAATGAAGTTGACGTTTATATTGATAGTGATGATATGATGACAGATATTACTATCCGTCAGGCAGCACAGCATGAAAAGGTTGATTACATTGAAAGTATTATCAAAAGTATTAACACACGTGGGTTCCAAATTAAAAATGCTATCGAATGGAATCGTTTCATTACTGGTTAGTTTCCGTAAAGATTTTACAGAACTCGATAGAATATGTGAAGAAAATGAAAAATCTATAAAAGCTAGTAATGAAAGAGTTGAGAAAATTAAAAATGAAATTCAGTATTTGTTGGATAATGTAGAATGGTTGAGGATTCCCCTACCACCAATTTCGAAGAAAGAATCACCGCCTCCAGAAAAGACGAAGTCTACATCAGACTTGGATGCGATAAGGGCATCGCTCAGGAAATAAGTGATTACTTCACATTTGAAGTTCCAGGAGCAAAATTTATGCCTGCATATAAAAGCAGGTATTGGGACGGAAAGATCCGCCTGTTCAATAGACAGGCGATGACTCTATATTCAGGTCTACTAAAACATCTTCAAAAATTTTGTGATGAGCGCAATTACGAACTTGCGATAAATGATGACCTAGAATGCGTCAACGATATATCTACAGAAGAAGCCAAAAAGATGTTCGAAGGAATGAAGTATGTTCCTCGTGAATATCAAATAGGTGCGTTCACTCATGCAGTGCGCACAAATCGTGCTTTAATTCTCTCGCCTACGGCGAGTGGGAAATCACTTATAATTTATATGTTATGTCGCTATTACAGCGGCAGGAAACTAATCATCGTTCCGACAACCTCGTTGGTGCATCAGATGGCTAGTGACTTCGAAGATTATTCCGAAAATCAACAGATTTATTCTACTGCAAAAATACTATCAGGTCAACAGAAAAATAACACTGAAGACATTATTTTTTCAACATGGCAGTCAATATACAAAATGCCGAAGAAATGGTTTGATGCTTTTGACGTAGTAATAGGCGATGAGGCGCATTTATTTAAGGCGCAGTCGCTTACAAATATTATGACGAAACTTACTGATTGTAAATATCGCTTTGGCTTTACAGGGACTCTGGACGGCACGCAGACGCATAAGTTAGTCCTTGAGGGATTGTTTGGTCCAGTTATGAGAGTCGTTCAAACCAAGCAATTGATTGAGGATAAAACACTTTCTGACTTTAGAATCAAAGGGTTAGTGTTGAAGTATCCGCCTGAAGTATGCAAAGAGATGAAGCAGTCAACCTATCAGGATGAGATTAAGTTCTTGATATCAAATGAAAAAAGAAATATTTTCATTAAGAACTTGACTTTATCTAGAAAAGGCAATACACTACTACTATATCAAATGGTTGAAAAGCATGGTGCAATTTTGTATGACCTAATAAATAGTGAGGCAGCAGAAAACAGAAAAGTATTTTTCATACACGGAGGTGTTGACGCTGATGAGCGTGAGCAGGTCAGATCAATTACAGAGCAAGAAGATGATGCCATCATCGTTGCCTCTTATGGCACTTTTAGTACTGGCATTAATATTAAGCGCCTGCACAACGTCATCTTCGCCTCCCCAACAAAGTCCCGAGTCAGAACCCTCCAGTCAATCGGAAGAAGTCTCAGAAAAGGAGACGGGAAAAGCACAGCGACTCTTTATGACATTGCTGATAATCTTTCGTGGAAATCATGGCACAACCACACGTTAAAGCATTTTGCTGTTCGTGTTAAGATGTATAACGAAGAAGAGTTTGAATACAAGATATATAATATAAGGATAAAAAATGATTAACTTAATCAAACTTACGAATGGCGAAATGATTGTTGGTGACGTGATAGACCAAACAGATTCTCACCTGTCAATCAAAGATCCTTTAGAGGTCAAGATTACATACTTGACTGGTGCGCCCTCAATAATTGCAACTTTCTGGATCCCTATAAGCGATAAGGGAACCATTCAAGATATTCGTCAGCAACATATAATTGCGGTTGCTGAAGTAAATGAAGAGATTGAATCTTATTATATACGATCTCTTGAAAAAATTGTAAAACCATATAAAACTATGGAAGAAATAGAACTAGAAGAAAATTATGATCCTGTGGAAGAAAATCTCAGGGAAGAATATATTGACTTTGTTAGACAACGAATAGCGAATACAAGTGGTGGGATGATACATTGATATGGAAAAGAAAAAAAGACAACGACAAAATTATGTAGATAATAAAAAATTCTTGGCAGCTATGATTGAGTTTCGTGATTCGGTTATAGAAGCGGAGGAAAAGGGAGAAAGGCGACCAATGGTTCCAAACTACGTCGCTGAATGTATTATGAAGATTGCTATACATTTATCATATAAACCAAACTTCTCGAACTATACCTTTAGAGAAGATATGATTAGCGATGGCGTTGAGAATTGTCTTCAATATATTGACAATTTTAATCCAGATAAATCCAATAATCCATTTGCCTATTTTACACAAATAATATATTATGCATTCTTGAGACGTATTCAAAAGGAAAAGAAACATCTCTATACGAAGTATAAAGTCTCTGAACACGTCAATGTATTTGACATGACGAGTGAGAACCAAGAAGGCGATGATGGTAGCTATATCGAAAAGGGCAAGGCTAACGAATGGTCGCAAGAATATATGTCAGAGTTTATTGAGAACTTTGAAGAAACAAAACGCAAAAAGAAAAAGAAAAAGACTAGCGTATCAACTTTGGACAAATTTATAGCGGATGAATAAATGAAAATAGCATTGGTCACAGATACGCATTGGGGTATTCGTAACGACAGTCAAATATTCCTTGACTACTTTGAAAAATTTTATGGAAACGTTTTCTTTCCTTATCTACAAGAAAACAATATCAAAACAATTTGTCATCTTGGCGATATTGTTGATCGCCGTAAATACATCAACTATGTTACGCTTCGTCACCTCAAAAAACATTTCATCGATCGTTGTGTAAATGAGAATATTGATTTACATGTCATCGTAGGTAATCATGATGTGCCATATAAAAACACCAATGAAGTAAATGCCATGGAAGAATTGTTTGATAAAGCCAATATCAAATATTATTCTGAGGCTGAGGATGTCATGTTTGATGACACTCTTATTACCATCATGCCATGGATTAATTCGGGCAATTATTTAAACGCAATCGATCATATGAAACAAACTCCAGCGCAAGTGCTATTCGGTCACCTCGAAGTTGCTGGATGCTTGATGAATCGTGGTGTAGTAAATGACCATGGTATGGACGTTGCTGAGTTTAGTAAATTTGATGTTGTATGCTCTGGACATTTTCACACCAAGTCGCAAAGAGACAACGTACACTATTTGGGTTGCCCTTATGAATTGACTTGGGCTGATTATCAAGACCCTAAAGGATTTCACATCTTTGATACAGAGACTCGTGAGATTGAGTTTATTCGCAATCCTTATCGAATGTTTCATAAAGTTTTCTATGACGACTCTGATAAGACCATGGAAGAAATTCTAGAAAAAGACTTCTCAGGATTTACAGGAACATTCGTAAAGGTGGTCACACAAAACAAAGAGAACCCATACTGGTTCGATAAGTTTATGGATAAGATCTACCAATCAAATCCATACAACATTCAAGTTGTTGACGACCACCTCAATCTTAACCTTGAAGATGATGAAGACATTATCAACGAGGCAGAGGATACACTTACGATTCTCTCTAAATATATTGATGGCGTTGAAACAAAAGTTTCTAAAAAAAGACTTGACCTTTTAATGCGTTCATTATATAATGAAGCATATAGTATGGAGATTTGATTAGATGGATGAGTTGACATTCCATGGTAGAACTATAGAAGCTGCTCGATATGTTATCGAAAATTTCGGCACACCTGAAATGCGAGAGTTCTATAAAGACAATATGAGTTTCAACATATGGTTGGAGCAATGTGAAACCATAATGGGCTTCGGGAGAGCGAACAATTGATTCTGTTTAAAACTATTCGTTGGAAGAATTTTCTTTCAACAGGGAACGTGTTTACTGAGGTTCAACTAACACGTTCGCCAAACACTATCATTGTTGGTGAGAACGGCGCAGGGAAGTCTACTATCCTTGACGCTCTTTGCTATGTTCTATTTAACAAACCCTTTCGCAAAATCAACAAGCCACAAATGATGAACACGATCAATCAACGTGATATGATCGTTGAGATTGAGTTTTCTATTGGTAGAAGAAACTATAAAGTCGTTCGTGGTTATAAGCCGAATATATTTGAGATTTATCAGGATGATGTTTTATTAAACCAACCTGGAAGTAGTCGTGACTATCAAGCGCAACTTGAAGAAACTATCCTTAAATTAAACTATCGGTCGTTCACTCAAATTGTGGTGCTTGGCTCATCAACCTTTGTTCCCTTTATGCAATTGGCAGCGTCGCATCGCCGTGAGGTTATTGAAGATCTACTCGACATCGGCATCTTTACAAATATGGGTAAATTGTTGAAAGATCGAATTGCTGAGAACAAAGATAATATTAAAGAATCAGAATATCAATGCGAACTTATGTTGAGTAAAATTGAGACTCAAGAACAGTATATTGAGAAGCTGAAAAAGCAAAGCGAAGAAACTGTTTCTAAGTTTATGAGTCTTATTGAAGAAGCATGGGCGGAAATTGACTCGCTGGAATCTGTAAATGCTATCACTGGTGTTCAAGTAAGAGAAGCATTACAGGAAGTTGCTGAGGCTGAAAAACTTAACAAGAAGTCCACTAAGATTTTTGATCTAATCAATAAACTTAAAGAGAAACACAACAAAGCGCATAAGCGTATTGATTTCTTTGAGAACCATGATAACTGCCCGACCTGCGAGCAGTTAATTGACGCTGAAATTAAAGCAACTAAAATTCAAGAAACCAATGACATAATTGATTCGGTTAAGGGTGGCGTTTCTGACCTTGAAAAAGAATACGAAGAACTTCAGAAGCAAATAGTTGAGATGCAAAAGAAGCAAGAAGAAATATCTCAACTACAGTCATCCATAAATAATAACAGCACAGAGATTGCGACTATTAAAAAGTCTATCGATAAGAATCAGGCTGAAATTGATAAGTTGCGCCAAGAAAGTGCTGATGATAAAGATGAACTTGATAAGTTGGAATTGATAAAACAAGAACTCTTTATTTTTGAAAAGCGTAGAGAAGAACTTGTTGAAGAGCGTGAAGTATATAAAGTTGCGGCGGATATGTTGAAGGATGGTGGCATCAAGACTAGAATCATTCGTCAGTATGTTCCTGTCATGAATAAACTAATCAACAAATATCTTGCGGCACTAGACTTCTTCGTTTCATTTGAACTGGATGAGGAATTTAATGAGGTTATTAAGAGTCGCCATCGTGACGTTTTCACTTATGCTTCGTTCTCCGAAGGAGAGAAAATGCGTATCGATCTTGCGTTATTGTTTACATGGAGAGCCATCGCCAAACTTAAAAATTCCACTAATACAAATCTACTCATCCTCGACGAAGTCTTCGACGCCTCGCTCGATACGTCAGGTTGTGACGAGTTTCTTAAACTCTTGCAGGAACTTGGTGGAGAGACCAACGTCTTTGTTATCAGTCATAAAGGTGATATACTCCAAGATAAATTCAGAAGTCAAATTCGTTTTGAGAAAGTTAAAAATTTTAGTAGGATAGCGGCATGACAGATTTAATTTACAAAGTGGCAGAATCGCACGATCATAATCCAGAATTAAGAACGTGGTATTATGATGACTTCGGTAATCGTGTTGATAAGAAAACAGGTCAATTTTTGGTTCTTCTAAAAGACGAAGAAGAATTGGCAAAAGCGAAAGAAAGAAATGTAGTGTATCTACATGGATTAGAAACAGCGAGAAAGAAAGATTATGATACTAAACCTTGTGACACCGAATGATTCAGTTTTAAAGCAGGTTGCCGAGCCATTTAATTTTGACAATCCGCAAATGGATCCTACCGAGTTATTCCATAATCTTCGTGATACTATGTGTCAGAATAATGGAATCGGATTAGCTGCACCACAAGTGGGCATTCCACTTCGTGTATTCGTTATAGGAAATCCAGCAGATCCTGACAGTGCAATCCCTGTATTTAATCCTAAGATTGTTGACTTTTCGGAATTAACCGTTCCTGATGAAGAAGGGTGCTTGACTTTTCCAGGACTTTATATTAGAATAAAAAGATCAAGAACGATTCGTGCAAGATACACGACTCATGAAAACGTCACTGACACCATCAAATTCGATGGGCTGACTGCTAGAGCGTTTCAACATGAGTATGACCATCTTGACGGTGTGCTTTACTTAAATAGAGCAAACAGGTATCATATTGATAGAGCCAAAAGGCAGAAATCTAAAATGGACAAGTTAAGGGCAAAGAATGTTGGAAGATATTGAAGTTATTGAAATCAACGGACGTAAGTGGAAAAAGTTCGTTGGCAATGAAGGGCAAGATGTTTATGTTGCTCAGTTTGTTATGAATGAAGAAGATGTCATTGGCAGATATGTTGATGAAGATTCTTATGATATTCTTATTGATAAAGATTCCGACTTTTATCTCCCAACATCTTTAAACGTTTCTGATGAAGATATTTTAGATGAAACACAAATTGCATTTAAGTTTCGTAAGAACGTCTTTACTCAAGAAGAACAGCTTGGAGCATTTGAAGGTTTATTCGATGCCGCAGTTGAATCGAACAATCGTGGTATGGCGGCTGGTCCAAGAGAAGCAACGCAAAGCGGTCGTGAATGGGTGACGTCATTTCAACAAGACATTTTAAAATATTATATTGATCGCCAACCAAAAGCGATTGATGGCTCAGATCAAATCGAAACTCTTCGCAAAAAACATGAAAAAGGAAAATATGAAATTCGTGGCGGAGTTTGGTTAACGAGTAAGATTGAAGAAGAATACGACGACTATAAAAATTTCTTTCCCGAAGCAATGAAAAAAATGGCAAGTATGTCGGTCGACGACGCTGCAGAATATGCAACCAAACTTAAAAAAGAATGGGTCAGCGACACTTCATACGCAACTGCCATCTGGTCTGGTATTGCTGGCTTCTATGGTCGCTATCCTAGAATTCCTTATGGTCGTGCGACTGCTTATGTAGATCATAATCGTGAGAAGTTTGAGAAATGTTATCCATTCGCTCGTAAACTCGATAAAGAAATGGCTCGCCTTTTACCGCAACGTTATGCGGCTCAGAAAGCATATGCTGATCGATTGGATAACAAATTTCTAATTGGTGAAGATACAACCTTCACAACCATTACTGTTAACACAACTAGCAAAGATCGCAATGCTCGTATGGCTTGTCATCGTGATGCTGGCTCGCTTAATGCTGGATATTCTAATCTTACAGTTATCACCAAAGATGGTAAAGATTGGAAGGGTGGATATCTTGTAACTCCAGAAGTTCGTGCAGCGATTAATGTTCGTCCAGGAGACCTATTGCTTATTGACAATATGCGTATCATTCACGGCAATACACCAATTGAAGCGCCAGAATCTGGAGAAGATAATATGTTGCGCATGTCATTGGTATTCTACTTCCGTGAGGACATGGATAAACTTGGTTCTTGGGATTATGAAATGACTCGCCGCAACTTCGTTGACGATCGCCGACTTAATAAAGAACACCCAATGTGGCGTGAATATTGGAACGGTGTATCTCCTGATATGTGGAGCAGTAAAGAATGGTATGACTACTTGACTTTAAAGATGGGTGAGGGTATACTAAAAGAATATCATCCAGAAGCACTGGAACAAAAGGGATCGCTTGAAGGGTTTTTCTAATGTGTGCTGTGATTGGCATTAAACTTGATAACGTCGACGACCAAAGTCTGGCGTTGATTCGCCGCATTTTTATCGAGTCTCGTATTCGTGGTTTGCATGCCACAGGAGTCTCTTATCTCATGGGTGGTGAAGTTATCACTCATAAAGAGCCTATTTCAGCTGAAAAATTTATCGAAAAATATGATCCTTCCGAATGGGTCGAAGGAAACTCAATTACAGCCATAGGACACTGTCGATACAGTACCTCGAGCCTCGAGAGCAATCAACCTATTGCAAACGATGTAATGTCTGTAGTTCACAATGGAGTCATCTCTCAGGAACTTCCAGCCTTCTGGGAGGGTTTATATGGCATAAAATGCGAAACCGAGAACGACACCGAATTGCTATTTCATAGACCTGATTTAGATGAGTGGAAAGACGCTTCTATTTCGGCTATCTTTTTAACCAAAGATGGTTTAACATATGATAGAAACGGTAAAAGACCACTGTGGGTCTCTTTTGTTGACAACGGAGTTATTGTTACTTCGACTGAAGATATTGCTATCAGAAGCGGAATAGACACCGCTAAAAGAGTAGAGTTTGAAGGTGAGGATTTACAACCATGAATTATGATAAGAACACTTTTACTTGGGGCTATGAGGTTGAGTGGGGCGATATCGATCGTCGCCTGCAGATCCCTCCTCATCTAGGAAAATGGGAATATGCTGAGACTGACATTGTAAACATACATGACCCAGTTAAATATGTTGCCTGCGATCCTCTTGGTGAAGAACCTCATTTTGGAGGCGAAGTGAATACGATGCCAACCAAAACATGGGAAGAGCAAGTCGATCGTATCATGGAACTAAAACGATTCTTTGAAGACAATGGTAATCAACCATCAGCTTCATGTGTCAATCATGGGCATCTTCACGTTTACGTCCCTCAACTAAAAGAAGATCTCGATGGATTGAAACGACTCATCAAATATATCAAGGCAAATCAAGACGACGTAATTGAAAACTGCTATCGTTACTATGATGACCCAATGATGAAGAAAGCAAAGGGTGCTACCATGTATTTGAAATATGATGGTGGTCGTGCCATGCCAGATTATATGTGCGACAATATTGTAAACCTAGCAGAAAACTTCGATCATTTTATTAGACTACATGCGGCTGGTAAAGACGGTGTATCAATGGGTCGTCCATTTCGTTATGCTATCAATACATATTGTATGAAGCATACAGGAACAATCGAGTTTCGTTGCTTTCGCTCCTCTGTCAATCGTCAGGAAATTGAAGATCAATTTATTTTCGCCGAAAGATTTATTGATGCTGCATTGAACGATGGTCCAAGCGTCAGAGAAATATTGGCTGAGAGGAAATATAACTTTCCACCATTCATTTGGAATCTTAGTGAATATCTTGGTTGGGTGAAAACGAAATATGACAAAAGTCGTGGCGAAAAGAAACGTGAATATCATGATGTTGCGTAGTGTAACAGCCGAACAATTTTCAAAAGCAATAACCGAAGATCCTGCCGACAAATTCGCCAAAACATTTGTTGCTAAAGCCAACATGCAAGGTCAATGGGATTATTGCATAGGCGCATGGGATGGCGATGAATTGATGGGTGCCATCATTACCACAGTATCAAAAAGAAAACCTCACGTGGCGAATCTTCAATTGTTGCATACATTCGCAAAACATCGCCGCAAAGGTGTTGCTGCAAAACTCTGTGAAGATTCTTTGAAATATGCAAAGCAATTTAATGCCGAATACTTTCGTGTATCAGCTGAACCTGATGCGGTTGTATTTTATGAAAGAATAGGATTCAAATTCCTTGGAAGGCAAAAGAGCGGAGCACAGCTATCAATGTTTCGAATCGCTGGAGAAACATTCTTCGACGGAGAATATGATATAGAAGATCCGATAATCTACAAGGCAGTCCACAAGAAGGGCAAGGGTGGATGTGTAGATTTTTTTGTTGAGAATCAAGGGCTTACAAGTTTTTTTAATTAGGTGTTTGCTTTATTGACTAATTGATGTATACTTTAATTATTGTTAACCGAATAGAGGATAAAAACATGTTAAGTAATAGTGCAAAAGTTTATGCGTGGCGCAATCAAGAATCAGGTAGAATGTATGTGGGGTTAGAACCCCCAGGAAAATCGCATTATATTTCATCATCTGGAAATGATGCTTTCTGGGAAGACTATGCGAAGGGAATTCTTAGAAGAAGCGTGCTATATGAGGGTGATCTAGATACAGCAAAAACACTAGAGTGGTTTGCCCTTCGTTATGGTACTAAGACTGCGGATATGTACAACTATAAGAACAATGCTCACTGCGTTGATGAAAGTTTACTGACTTCTGAAATGAAACAAATTGTAGTTGATTATCTTGAGGGTGGTGAGGCTCTTGCCCAAATCAATTCTTATGATAAAGAAAATCAGCGCATGTTAAAAATGCTTGACGATATTAAGAATGACGTTTACGAGACTGTACATGTTTCAAAGAATGAAGTATCAAAATATAGTGCGAATCAAGTGAGAGTAGAAGCTATCAATCCGACTCACGTTAGGAATCTGGTGAATGCTATGGAAGAGAATCCAGAGAGGACTTCTGAGTTATTTGATCCGATCATCGTTATCGTACAACAATCTGGCGATCGTACTATTGGCGATGGCAATAGCCGCAGAGCAGCGGCAATGAAGGTGCGTGGTATGTCTACTGTACCAGTTAAGTTCATTAATGATTCAGATTTTGGCGAAGATGAAAAGACTCGTAAACAGAACTACAAAATCTTTGGATTGTTAATGAACAAACAAGATGAAAAGATTCGTTTGGTCAACAACGACGAGGATATCAAACGACAGATTCATAATTTCATATATGATGAGGGTCTTGATATTTCTAAACCGCTCCAAGAAGAACGTGCCCGAAAGCTGATTTATGATCGTTTTTCCATCGTCGTTCCTTCAAAGAAAAAACTGAGTGGTCTGATCAAGTCTGTTCAAACCCGAATTAAGAAAGATGAAGCGGCTCTAAAATATCAAACAAACCTCATTGCATATGATGATGCATTTTTTGAGCGTTATGAATGGGAAACCTACGAAAAAAACGATGTTGCGACTATTCATGCAACAATGTCGAAAGCGAAACACGGTCAAGCATTTGGTTATATCTGTCGTCGTATGAAAAACATTGGAGCGAATAAAGGTGCTATCATCCTACACTATACCTCTAAGCCAGAAATCGTTGAACACGAGGATGGTCTTTGGTTAAAGGATCTGAAAGATACTATAGAATTTCATAACCTAGATATTGTTATTGATGTTCTACCAGCCTTTGAGTGATTATGGATTATAGATTAAAGGAAAATCGCAGAGAAGCATTTGTAAAATGGTATGCTTGGTCTTTAGAATATAAAGACTGCGATCCAGCGGTATGGCTTACGAATTATCTCAATAAACGTTTTGAGCATAATTCCGAACAGAGAATTTGGTTCAGCTGGCTATATGGTAATACATATTATCTACCCACTGCATGGATTCTTATCAATGAATATCCAGACTTTGAATTGGCAACATATGATAGGATGAATCTCTGGAATACCGAAAACTATAAACGTCTGCGTTATCAGACGGACACAAAATGGTCAAAGGGACATTTGCCTGATATGTTCAATTCATATCAGAAGTTTGTTGGCGAACATTCTCAGCGTTTCGCATTTGAAAGATATCTTGGAGACAACGAGCATCAAAACTTCAACAATCTATATCAGATCGTTAAAGAAGAATTTTATAAGTTCGGTCGTTACTCGACATGGTTCTTTCTTCAACATCTAAATCATACAGCTGATATACCAAATGTCCCTGACACTTTGTTGCTCAATGATTATTCGGGCAGTCGTTCTCATCGTAATGGTTTGCTCTTTGCTCTTGGTATGGAAGACAAATATGATGAGAAGTTGACAGCCAAGGAATATGATCTTCTTGAAAGTCAAGCCAAAGAAATTATGATAGAGATAAAAAGTAGATTCCCCCACTTGACTTTTGAAGTAAATGCGTTTACAATGGAGACATGTTTATGTTCATTCAAGAAAATCTTTCGTGAGCATCATGGGAGATATCTTGGGTATTATAACGACCGTGTGGCTGAAGAAATAAAAAAGGTTGAGCAAGATAATTGGAATGGCATTGAATGGGAAGTTCTTTGGCAAGCACGTGAAGAAACTTTGGATAAAAAATTAAGTCGATCTAAGTCTATACAAAAGACCAAATTCTCAGAATTCTTAAATAGTGGTAACATTGATAGACTTGATTGGATGTTTGACGAAGATGAAAAAATGATGGTCGGTCTTGAAGCATTTATGTGAGGAATTATGAAACTAATTGGCATTATTGGTATTCCAGGAACTGGAAAAACGACACTGATGAAAGAATGGATGGCTTCTAAGGAATGGGTTGCTGGTAGACCAGTCGAACTGCTTGACTCTCATTTAAGCGGAAACATTCGTGTTCTTGGTAAATATGAGGATGGCGAAACATTCGCTGGAACCGATCGTTTGAGCATGGCTGTTCAGCCAAAGGTTATTGAATATTTGAAAGACAACAAAACTGAAAACGTGATATTCGAGGGAGACCGATTGAGCAGTGTAAAACTATTTCAAGCGGCACAAAGCGAAGGTTATGATGTTTCTATTATCTGCCTGTCAGCTTCAAAGGATGAGGTTCAGAGAAGATACGATGAGCGTGGCTCAGATCAATCTGAGAAGTTTATACAGGGAAGGCAAACAAAAGTAGACAATATCAGGTCGACTTTTGGTCCAACGATTTTGACAGGCGAAGAAGGATGCATCATTGAAGAAACGCATCAGACACCTGAAGACACCAAAAGAATTTGTGAATTAATTGATAAGTTATTGATTTAGAACAATTTTATTTTCATCTTTTTGCTTTACTTTTAATGCGTCTTATACAATAATAAGAATATAGAGAGACGTTAGGAGAAGAGATGTCCTTAAATATTACCAGTAAAGAAGTCTTGGCGAGGTTGATGGCTAATGAGAACATCACCGTCGTTCACAAGAAAACCGAGACAGCTTCCTTTGATGTGAAGAATCGTGTTCTCACGCTTCCTCAGTGGAAAGACATGGGCAATGAGACTTATGACCATCTTGTTGGTCATGAAGTTGGGCACTCTTTATATACTCCAGCTGATGAATGGTTCGCTGCCTGTAAAGATAAAGACGAAGGGTATCGTAGTTTCGTCAACGTCATTGAAGATGCTCGTATCGAAAAATTAATTCAGCGTCGCTATCCTGGATTGCGTCGTTCATTCATCAAGTCATATCGTAAAATGTTGGCTGATGGTTTCTTCGGCAAAGACGAAGCTGAAATTAACAACTTCAAATTAATCGACCGCCTCAATGTTTTCTTCAAATGCGGTGCTTCGCTTGGTGTTGAATTTTCTTCCAACGAACGTGATTGGGTTAAGAAAATTGAAAACGCTGAGACCTTCCAAGATGTTCTTAATATCGCCAACGGTTTATATGGCGATGCCTCTGAAGAGTATGAGAAAGAACAAGAAATCAAACGACTTGCCATGTTCGGTGAAGATGGTGAAGGCGAAGACGATGAAGAAGATGGTGATGAAGTTGAAATTCCATTTGGCGGTGGTAATGACGACGACTTCGAAGACGCTGAAGAAATTGAAACCGATGAAGAAAGCGATGACACTTTCGTTGGCCAAGGTGCTGGCGAACAAGAAGTTGATGGACCGCTCTCTGAAACCGATCGTGCTTTGCAGCAAAATATCTTTAACACTTTTGTTGATGGTAATATTGAAGTCAACAATTTCTTTTTGAATGATTGTAAAATTGATGGTCTTATTGAAGACTATAAACAAATTATTGAAAAACATTCTACAGAAGAATATGCCGATCTTCGTGAAGCTGGTGCAGAGATGTTTAAGAATTTCAATCTTAACAGCAAAAACTCAATCAACTATATGGTAAAAGAATTTGAAATGCGCAAGTCTGCGGCAGCATACAGTCGTGCTAAGATTGCCAAAACTGGTGTGATTGATTCTGTGAAAATGAACAATTACAAATTCAGCGATGACATCTTTCGCAAAATGACAGTACTGCCTGAAGGTAAGAACCATGGAATGATTATGTTTATTGACTGGTCTGGTTCAATGGCTGAGCACCTGAAAAACACATTTGATCAGCTTTTGAATATGGTTCTGTTTTGTAAGCAAGTGAATATCCCATTCGAAGTCTATGCGTTTACAGATCGCCGTTCAAATAATAATTCACAAAACTTTTCTCAAACTCAAGTCGATAATCAATTGATGTATAGTTCAGAATTTGGTTTAATGAAATTTTTTGATAATAAAATGAACCGCAAACAGTTGAGTGAAATGGCTGGGATTCTTTTGGCAACAGCCACTTATTTCAATTCCAGAAAACAATATTCAATAAACTATGACTTGTGGTTGGGTGGAACACCACTTGCTGAAACGATTATGGCTGCATTTAAAGTTTATGAAAATTTCAAAAAGTCTAATCGTTGCGATATCGTCAATACAATCTTTTTGACTGATGGAGACGGGGACTATATTGATGTTGCTTTTCAAAATCAATATGGAGTTCTTAGAGAAGCAAGAGTTGGATCGTTCTTTAGCACATGGAAAGATACAACAAAAATAGTTAATCTTGTAGATCCTGTTACAAAAAAATCATATCGTGCTAATCATTCGAATGACATTTCCGCAACGTTGTTGAAAATGTATCGTGACCGCACTGGTGAAACAGTAATTGGATATCGTTTGGTTCCTTCAACTAAAGGTCGTTTTATCAGTCAAATAGGTTGGGACTTGGGTTATAGTGAAAAGTATACTGCTTGGGAAGAACTTAAAAAGCATCGTTTCACTACCATTAAATCTAAAGCATATGATGAATATTTCCTTATCCTTGGTGGTAAAAATCTGGAAACCTCAAATGGTGAAATCGAGGTGGCCAGCGACGCTTCTAAAGCCAAGATTCGGTCTGCCTTCCGCAAAGCGAATACAGGAAAGCGTGAGAGCCGTGTATTATTATCAAAATTTATTGAAAAAATTGCATAATAGGTGTTTACTTTAATTGAGAATTGCGATAATATTGTATTATAGGTTGAAAGAGAGGAATTTATATTATGAAATTGAATGCTAAACAAATTGCTTTTGTGCAGCTTGCTATTGAAAATGTTGGTGGTAATGAGATCACCAATAAGCAAATCAATGAGATCGTGAAGAACGAAAATGTCTCATATCCAAGCTGGTTGGCCAGTGACGCTTATCGTATCGGTCGTGGTCTGTATCGACTCCCCAATATCATGGGAGAAGCTGAGGTTGAAGAGACCGCCGAAGTTGCGCTTCAAACCAAACAGTTGGTTGGCGATCTGAACGTTGATACCAATGGCTTTACTGAAAACTTGGTTCCTGAAGTTGACGACCTCTTCGTTGCTTTCGGCGAGTTCAAATCAGTAAAGCAGATTCTGAAGTCAAAATTATTTTATCCGATTTACATTACTGGTCTTTCTGGTAATGGTAAGACATTTGGTGTTGAGCAAGCCTGTGCTCAGTTGAAACGTGAAGTCATCCGTGTCAACTTCACTGTTGAAACCGACGAGGATGACCTGATTGGTGGCTTCCGTCTAGTAAATGGTGACACCAAATACTTCAAAGGTCCAGTGATCAATGCTATGGAAAAAGGTGCGGTCTTGCTCCTTGATGAGATCGATCTGGCTAATCCTGCGAAGGTCATGTGCCTTCAGTCTATTCTTGAGGGTAAAGGATACTTCATCAAAAAGACTGGCGAGTTTATCAAACCTGCTAAGGGATTCACAGTCGTTGCGACTGCAAACACGAAAGGCAAGGGTTCAGAGGATGGTCGTTTCATCGGCACTAACGTAATGAACGAAGCATTCCTTGAGCGTTTCCCAATCACCTTTGAACAGGAATATGCCCCTGTTGCTGTCGAGAAAAAGATCCTCAGCAAAGTCTTTGAGAGTCTTGAAGTTGATGATGTTGAGTTTGTTGAGAAACTTGTAGACTGGGCTGACATCATTCGTAAGACTTTCTATGATGGTGGTGTTGACGAAGTTGTCTCTACTCGCCGTCTGGTACACATTGCGAAAGCATACTCTATCTTTGAAGATCGTATGCGTTCCATCGAAGTTTGTATCAATCGCTTTGATGAAGATACGAAACAGTCCTTCAAAGATCTCTATACCAAGATCGATGCGGATGTGATTCCAGAGCAAGAGCAAGAAGTCGAAAATAATTTAGAAACGACTGATGAAGTTCCTTTCTAATCGACTATATAATATTGACTGGGGGGTTTACTTAAATCCCCCTTTCAGTTACAATGAATTTATTATGATAATGACAGGAGTATATAATAATGGAAATACAAATTGACTTGGAGCAGTTGCGTAAACGTAAACTGTTCGTCGCCACTCCAATGTATGGTGGGCAATGTCATGGTATGTACACTAAGTCTACAGCTGACCTTGCGAAACTCTGCCAAGCATATGGCATCGAATGTAAGTTCTTTTATCTCTTCAATGAATCACTGATCACTCGTGCACGCAACTATTGCGTTGACGAGTTTTTGCGCAGTGACTATACGCATCTGATGTTCATTGATTCGGATATTGGCTTTGATCCCAATGACGTGTTGACGCTTATGGCTTTGGCTGATCCAGATATTCAGGGCGAAGATCGGAAAGAGATTTTATGTGGACCATATCCTAAGAAAACGATTGCTTGGGAAAAAATCGTACAGGCAGTCAACAAAGGGTATGCTGACGACAATCCAGGAAACCTTGAGAAATATGTTGGTGATTATGTCTTTAATCCTAAAGGCGACCAACCATCGATTCGTATTGATGAGCCAGTGAAAGTTCTTGAGGGTGGTACAGGATTTATGATGGTTCAGCGTAGTGCTTTCGAGAAGTTTGATGATGTATATCCTGATTACAAATACAAACCTGACCATGTGCGCACCAAGCACTTCGATGGTTCACGTTATATCATGATGTATTTCCAAGCACTCATCGATCCAGACTCAGAACGTTATTTGTCTGAAGACTATATGTTCTGTCAGTGGATGGATAAGATCGGCGTTCATACTTGGATGTGTCCTTGGATGAAACTGCTTCATACAGGTTCTTATACTTTCGGTGGTAGTTTGGTTGACATTGCTCAACTTGGTGCTTCGGCAACAGCTGACGTTGAGCAAATTAAGAATATGAAGAAGTGATGAGCAAATTTAAATTTAATGAGGATAAGATCCTCAAAGAACTTTATGATTATGTGGCTGCAACCTATGATGGGCATTATGCTCTTAATAAGTTTCAGTCAACCGAGTTTATAATTGACAATGGACACGGTGAAGGATTCTGTCTTGGCAACATTATCAAATATGCGCAACGCTATGGTAAAAAAGAAGGCAAGAACAGAAAAGACTTGCTAAAAGTCGCACATTATGCTATAATTGCATTGTATATTAACTCTCTTGAAAATAATGAGGTGAATGAAGATGAAGATCAGTGAAGAAACATTTGACGTATTGAAAAACTTTTCATCAATCAATCCGTCTATTGCCATCAAACAAGGTAATGTGATTCGTACAATTTCTGAGCAGAAGAATATTTTGGCTCAAGCAGTTGTAAATGAATCCATGCCTGTAGACTATGCAATCTATGACTTGAATCAGTTTTTGGGTCTTTCGAGTTTATTCGAAGAACCAGACTTTGCTTTTGGCGAAATGGATGTGACCATTCGTGATAATAATACTCGTTCACGTTACACATTCACCGACCCAGCAATGATCACTTCTCCTCCGGAGAAAAACATTCAGTTGGATTCCCCTGAGATCGATTTCCAAATGCCGTATGCTTCTCTGAAGCGTGTTATCAATGGCGCCAATCAGCTTGGCTTGCCAGAGATCGCTGTGCGTGGTGGTGCTGGGATTATCTCTCTTGTTGCTACGAATACCAAAAACCCAACAACGAATGAGTTTAGTGTTGACGTCGGTCAAACGAATGCGAACTTCCAGATGATTTTCAAAACTGAGAATCTCAAATTTATGGCTCTTGACTATTCTGTTAAGATCTCTTCAAAGGGCGTGTCTCAATTTACCAACGAATCAAAATCTATTGATTATTGGGTTGCCACAGAAGCAGGAAGCGAGTATAATGGCTAATGTTGTTTTGTCTGAACAAGACGCAAAGAATATTTTGATTATTATTGACACCTGCTCCAAGCGTGGAGCGTTTGAGGGTGCTGAACTTGCTGGCGTTGGTCAAACTCGAAACAATGTTGTAATCGCTCTTCAAGAGTTGAGCGAAATCGTTTCGAAGGTAGAAGATGCCCAATAATTTGGAAGGACTATATTATGAAAGAAGAATTTCTCTTTGTCGAGAAATATCGACCGAAAACTGTGGAAGAAACTATTCTTCCTGATGACTTGAAAAACACCTTTCAAACTTTTGTTGACACTAAAAATATTCCAAACCTAATTCTCTCAGGCACTGCTGGTGTTGGTAAGACCACCATCGCTAAAGCAATGCTTGAGGAATTGGGCTGTGATTATATCGTCATCAATGGTTCCGATGAGGGACGATCTATCGATGTGCTTCGTAATGAGATTAAGAACTTTGCTTCTTCAGTTTCATTTGCTGGCGGTCGTAAGTATGTGATTCTTGATGAGGCAGATTATCTAAATGCCAACTCAACACAACCTGCTCTTCGCAATTTCATGGAAGAGTATAGTAAGAACTGCGGTTTTATTCTCACCTGTAATTTTCTCAATCGTATCATTGAACCATTACATTCACGTTGCTCAGTCATTCAGTTTAGATTGAGCAAAGAGGATAAGCCAAAGATGGCAGCGCAATTCTTCAAGCGTGTTCAAAATATTCTTAAAACTGAGAATATCGAATATGATGACAAAGTGGTTGCCGAACTTATCAAAAAATATTTTCCTGACAATCGTCGTGTGCTGAATGAGATTCAACGTTATTCTGTAACTGGTAAGATTGATGCTGGCATTTTAAGCAAGATGTCTGATGTCAATATATCAGAACTAATGAATGCGTTGAGAGATAAAGAGTTTAGCACAGTTCGTAAGTGGGCTGCACTTAATGTTGATGGCGAGACTACACCTATCTTTCGTAAGATCTATGATAGCATGTATGATTATGTTAAGCCAGAAAGCATTCCGCAAGTCGTTGTGACGCTCGCCGACTATCAATACAAGTCTGCATTCGTTGCCGATTATGAGATCAATATGGTTGCTTGTCTTACTGAACTGATGGTAGATTGTGAGTGGAAATGAGTAATCCGTTTGACTATGTAAATGCCATCTCTCAAACTAAAGAAAACATGGTGCGTAATACTGAAAACGACGAGTTGGCGATCAAAGGTTACAATCCATTCTTGACTAACAAATCCTTATCTTATCACATTGACACTATTGGTGTTGCAAACGAGATGAACATGCGCCACGATGCGGATGCTCGAATGCAGTTTGAATATTTACTAAATAGTGTCAGACCCAAAAAAAGGTTTGCTAAGTGGGTGAAAAGAGTTGAGGACGAAGATATATCGTCCATAAAGGAGTATTATGGATACAATGATGTTAAAGCAGAGCAAGCATTGTCTATCCTAACTCCCCAACAACTTGAACTTATTAAGCAGAAACTCTCAAAGGGTGGAAAGAATTAACTGCGTGACTAAGAAGGATAAAAAATATGTCTATCAGTTTGGAAAACTTGATTGAAGTGAGGTTGAAAGAAGACGATGATTTTCTTAAAATCCGTGAAACGCTTACAAGAATTGGTGTGGCTTCTCGTAAAGACAAGACCATCTATCAATCTTGCCACATTTTACACAAGCAAGGCAAATACTACATTGTACACTTCAAGGAACTATTTGCTCTTGATGGCAAACCCAGCAATTTTGACGAAAGCGATATCGGTCGTAGGAACGCTATAACCAAGTTGCTTGCTGAGTGGGGATTAATTGATATTGTAAGTGAGGATAAAGTAAACGATCCTGTCGCTCCAATGTCTCAGATTAAAATCCTACCATATCGTGAAAAGGATGAGTGGACGCTGACAGCAAAATATAATATTGGCAAAAAAAGATAAAATTGCCCTTGTATATGGTATTCAAAAATACTATATAATAACGTGAACGCCGAACGGTCGGGTTCATAATCAATCTTGCTTTAACAAAAAAGGAGATAACATAACATGACCAGAACACAATCTTTATTTCCACAATCTGCGTTTATTGGTTTTGAACGTCTTTTGGATGATATGGAATTTGCAACAAAACATGCTAATGACCATTATCCTCCACATAATATCATTAAAGAAAGCGATACAGAATACACCATTGAGGTGGCTGTTGCAGGCTTTTCGAAAGAAGACATCAAAGTCGAGCAGAAAGAAAGATCACTGAAGATCACTGGCGAATACAAGTCTAAAGGGCGTGATGTAATCCATCGTGGAATTTCAACACGAAACTTCAAAAGACAATTTCGCCTTTCCGAGTATGTTCAAGTAACTGGAGCATCTTTTCGAGACGGTCTACTTGCAGTAACATTGAAGATAGAAATCCCAGAAGAGAAGCAGCCTCGTCAAATCACTATCGATTAAAACGAGGAAATACAATGACTGATTTTACAACCAATGTAATCTTTGCAGTTATCACACTGTGCATGATTACAGTAGTTTTACAACCATTAATCTTAATGTAAAACTTATATAAATAAGGGGAGGCGAAAGTCTCCCCGATTTATTTTAAACTAAGGAGTTAGCATAATGAATAGAGAATCTGTATTCGAACAATTAAAAATCGACGAAGGCGTCGAGTATGAAGTTTACAAAGACCACCTTGGATATCCAACATTCGGTGTAGGTCATCTTATCCTCGAATCAGATCCAGAGCATGGCGCAGAAGTCGGAACTCCTGTGAGCGAAGATCGTGTTAAAGAATGCTTTGAAAAAGATCTAGACATCGCAATTGATGAGTGTAAAGTATTGTATGAAAACTGGGATGATTTTCCAGGTGAAGTACAAGAAGTTCTCGTCAACATGATGTTCAATATGGGTCGTCCACGTTTGAGTGGTTTTAAAAACTTTAAAGCGGCACTTGATGAAGGCGATTGGGCACGTGCTGGTGTTGAAGGTCGTGACTCCAGATGGTACAAACAAGTAGGCAATCGTGCTGAAAGACTTATGGCACGTCTTGAGGCTCTAGCAGACTAGGCAATAAAATGGTATAGCGTCTATCTTTCGTAGCAAATACTGTAACATATAGATGGAACGAAGAAACCCAAAACTGGGATGAAGTGACGTAAATATCGCTTTACTTTTATTCTTGATTTTTATATAATGATATTATGATCTTTTACACAAACACCTATTCCAGAGGAAACTTCGTCTACATTCGTGGCTATCACGATGGCAAACGATTCATGGACAAGATTCCGTATAAGCCAACATTTTTTGTCCCAGCGAAACAACAAACTCAATACAAAACGATTCATGGACAGTATGTCGAGCCGATAGAGCAGGGTTCGATACGTGAGGCACGTGACTTTCTTACTAAGTATGAAGACGTTGATGGATTCACCATCTATGGCTCTAACTCCTTCGCATATACTTGTCTTAATGAACAGCATGGCAAAGATTATGATGTAGACCTAATTCGTATCGCAAATATCGATATTGAGGTTGCATCTGAAGATGGCTTTCCAGATCCAGATCTTGCCAATCAAGAGATCACGGCAATTACTGTAAAATATAAAGACACCTTCTTCGTTCTTGGTACAGGTGACTTCGAAACGGATCGTAATGACGTAAAGTATCTGAAGTGTAGCAATGAGAAAATTCTAATTCAGAACTTTATCAACATGTGGGAGAAAATGGATGTTGACATTATTACTGGTTGGAACGTTCAGTTTTTTGATATTCCTTATCTGTGGAATCGTATTACTCGACTCTTTGATGAGAAGGCAGCTTCCAAACTTTCGCCGTATGGCTTCGCTTATTCAAGAAGTGTTCGAATGATGAATAGAGAACACACCATCGTCGATCTTCCAGGATTGTGTGTTCTTGACTATCTCGAACTTTACAAAAAATTCACATACAGCAATCAGGAATCATATCGCCTTGATCACATAGCAACAGTTGAACTTGGTGAAAAGAAAATTGATTACTCTGAATATTCTAGCCTTCATCAACTTTATAAACTTGACTATCAAAAGTTTATAGAGTATAATATCAAAGACGTTGAACTTGTGGCGAAAATTGAAGACAAGATGAAGTTGATTGAGATGGCTCTGGCTTTAGCATATGATGCGAAAGTAAATTATGATGATGTGTTCACGCAGGTGCGCATGTGGGATGTGCTCATTCACAATTATTTGATTGAGCGTAATATCGTCGTGCCACCCAAAACTGACAAGAGAAAAGATGCACAATATGCTGGCGCATATGTCAAAGATCCGCTCGTTGGTCAACATAACTGGGTCATGTCCTTTGACCTTAACAGTCTGTATCCGCATTTGATTATGCAATATAATATTTCTCCCGACACGTTCCTCAGCGGCGAGTATCAACAAGTTTCAATTGATAAAATTATTGAGCGTGATATTGAAACTCCAGATGATAAGGTGTTGTCTGCGAGTGGATATTATTTCTCACGTGACAGTCAAGGATTTCTTCCTGCCATGATGGAGATGATGTATAATGAGCGTGTGATCTACAAAAAGAAAATGCTTGAAGCCGAATCCGAACTTGAAGAAGTGAATAGGAAACTTAAAGAGTTATGAACAAGAACGAACTCCTACAGCGCAAAGCACAGCTGGAGAAGGATATCTCCAAATACAAAAACCTTCAGCTTGCCAAAAAGGTTCAGCTAAACTCAGCTTATGGCGCACTTGGTAACAAATACTTTCGCTTCTTTGATATTCGCCAAGCGGAATCTATCACGCTATCTGGTCAGCTTTCTATCAAATGGATTGAACGTCGTGTGAATGAATATATGAACAAACTACTTGAAACCGATGACGTTGATTATGTTATTGCTTCAGATACAGACAGTTTGTATATTCGTTTTGACGAACTTGTCAATAAGATATTCCCTAATGGTGCAAGCGACGATGAGATTGTTAATTGGCTTGACAAAGCAGCAAAGCAAAAGATCGAGCCATTCATTGATAAGAAATATCAAGAACTCGCAAACCTGATGAATGCTTATGATCAGAAAATGTTTATGAAGCGTGAGGCGATCGCAAACAAAGGTATCTGGACTGCCAAGAAGCGTTACATTCTCAATGTATATGATAATGAAGGTGTGAGATATTCTGAACCAAAACTGAAGATGATGGGTATTGAAGCGGTTAAGTCGTCAACTCCAGCATCTTGTCGTGATAGCATTAAGAAAGCACTTGGCATTATCATGAATGAAGATGAGACTGCGGTGCAAAAATACATATCAAACTTTCGTAAAGAGTTTAGTAAACTGCCATTTGAAGATGTTGCCTTTCCTAGATCGGTATCAGATTTGTCCAGCTATCAAACTCGAAGTAAAGACTTTGAACTGAAAAAGGGAACTCCTATTCATGTTCGTGGAAGTCTGGTCTATAATCATCTTCTCAAAGAATACAATCTCACCAAACAGTATGAAACCATCAAGGATGGCGAAAAGATTAAGTTTTGTTATTTGAAAATACCTAATCCGACTCGCCAAAATATTATATCTATTGTGACAACTCTCCCGAAGGAATTTCAGCTTGATAAATATATCGACTATGACCTTCAGTTTGACAAGGCATTCCTTGAGCCACTCAGAATTATTTTGGAGAGTATTGGCTGGTCATCAGAACATAAACAAACATTAGAGGACTTTTTCGGATGAGCGACGAATTTGATTTTGGCTTCTTCGCTGTCGATGAGACAGAGTTGGAAGCTGTTCAACAAACTACAGCAAAAGCAGAGTCAGCAGAAAAAAATGTCTTGACTTTACAAGAGAAATGCGATACATTATACAATATGGTAATGCCGTTGCTGAACAACTTGGCTAAAAATCCTGAGAAGGATTATATCTATTGGCCAAACAGATTAAGTAAGATTGAACAATTCAGAGACAAACTTGATGAGGTGTATACAGGATGAATGAAATTTTTGGCGAATATGACGCTGACAAAGTTGGCGAAAAATTAAGAGAAGAACATGTGGTGATTGAACGAGAGGGTGATAGAATTCTTTTGAAAAAATACATTCGCCGTTATTATCCTGGTTCTTATTATGGCTATACAGATTCTTACACCGTGGAGGTTTTATAATGAGTGATTTTTTAAATAGTGTGATCAGTGGTATCGATGGAACAAATATTGCTTCAACTGGTGAAAATAGTTCTGAGTTCTCTGGAGCCATTGACACTGGTTCTTACATTTTAAATGCAGCATTGTCAGGCAGTTTATTTGGTGGTGTGCCAAATAACAAGATCACCGCATTTGCTGGTGAGTCTGCCACTGGTAAAACTTTCGTCGTGCTTGGCGTGTTGAAACGTTTTCTTGATGATAACCCTACAGGCGGTGTTGTTTATTTTGATACAGAAGCTGCAGTAACAAAAGAGATGATGGAAACACGTGGTATCGATGTCAGCCGTGTTGCTATTTCTGAGCCACAATCTATTGAAGAGTTTCGTACTAATGCTGTTCGTATGCTTACAAAGTACATTGAAACTAGCAAGAAAGATCGCCCACCAATGATGATGGTTCTTGATTCTCTTGGTATGCTCTCATCTGCTAAAGAACTTGAAGATGTCGAAAGCGGTAAGGCTGCACGTGACATGACCAAAGCACAATTGCTTCGTGGTACGTTCCGTGTTCTTTCGTTGAAACTTGCAAAAGCTGGAGTTCCTCTGCTTGTCACCAATCACGTTTATGATGTCGTAGGATCTTATGTTCCTATGAAAGAAATTAGTGGTGGCTCTGGTCTTAAATATGCAGCATCGTCAATCGCTATGCTTTCAAAGAAGAAAGATAAAGATGGAACTGATGTTGTTGGTAACATCATCAAAGTCAAGATGCATAAATCTCGTTTCACCAAAGAAGAAAAGATGGTTGAAGTAAAACTGTCTTACGATAAAGGTCTCGATCGTTATTATGGTCTGCTTGACCTTGCCGAGAAATATGACATCATCAAAAAAGTTTCTACACGATACGAACTTCCTGATGGAACTAAAGTATTCGGCAAGAATATTAATGAAGAACCTGAAAAATATTTCACTGATGATATTATGCAACAACTTGAGGTGGCTGCGAAAGCGGAGTTTATGTATGGCCAGGAACAGGAAATTAAACAAGATCAAGAATATTCAGATGCGGAGGCGGCTGAGTAATATGGGTATTGGATTTCCCGAAGACTTTAAATCAACAGAAGAAAAAGAATTTTGGCATCACTTTTGCCCAGTGCAAGGTGGTAAAATTGGATTTGAAAAAGGAGCAGAATGTGACTGGTGTGGAAGAAGTGAAGACGACGATACAGTATGAAATTATAGAACACCCTAAAGCGTTTCATGATGAGCATTGGTGCATTAGAATTGCTGAAGGCGAATATGAGGGTGTTGTTTATCAGTATGACACAATTGAAATGAAAATCGAAGAGACAGAAGAAGGTGATGCTGTCATAAAATTTGATTACATAAAAGTTGACAATCCTAATGATTTAGACCTTGACTCAAATGAATTTGTGACTATAATAGGTGATATTCTTACTGAATTTCTGCAACGCTATCTAGAGGAAACTGATGAGCAACATGGAACTGGTGGTGCTGAAGCACCTGTTGAATGATGAAGACTATGCGAGAAGAACACTACCATATTTGAAAGAAGAATATTTTTCTGATAGAATAGAGAAAAACGTTTATCGTCATATTGATGACTTCATTAAGAAGTACAATAATCAGCCAACAAGAGAAGCGTTGATTATTGAAATGGATAATGATGGTAAGATTTCTGATGAAGAGTTTTCAAGAACAACATCATACATCGGAAATCTTGTGATTGAAGAGGAAGAAGATCGTGAATGGCTTATTGAAAAGACTGAAAAGTTTTGTCAAGAAAAAGCAATTTATAATGCCATTATGGAATCTATTGGTATCATTGATGGGGAAGATAAGGGTAAAGACAAAGGCTCTATTCCTGAAATATTGGCTGACGCTCTTTCTGTTAGTTTTGATCCTCATATCGGGCATGACTTTATTGACGATTCTGACAATCGTTATGATTTTTATCATCGCATAGAAGAACGCATTCCCTTTGACCTTGAATATCTAAATGCAATCACGAAGGGTGGTCTCCCAAATAAAACTCTTAATATAATTCTTGCTGGTACAGGCGTTGGTAAATCCTTGGCGATGTGTCATATGGCGGCTGCTAATCTGCTCAATGGTAAGAATGTGTTGTACATCACAATGGAGATGGCTGAGGAAAAGATCGCTGAACGTATCGACGCTAATTTGTTGAATGTTACTTTGGACAATCTAAAAGAATTACCAAAGGCGATGTATGATCAAAAGATACAACGAGTCAAAGGTAAAACTTCTGGCAAGTTGATCATTAAAGAATATCCTACAGCTGGCGCACACGTTGGACATTTTCGTCATCTAATCAACGAACTTAAACTCAAGCGTCAGTTCAAACCTGATATCATTTATGTTGACTATTTGAATATCTGTATGTCGTCTCGTATTCGTACAGGGTCTAACGTCAACTCTTATACTCTAGTCAAAGCTATCGCTGAAGAACTTCGTGGCTTGGCTGTTGAGATGGTTGTTCCTATCATCTCTGCTACTCAAACGACAAGAAGTGGTTTTACAAACTCTGATGTTGGTCTTGAAGACACTTCAGAATCATTTGGCTTGCCAGCAACGGCAGACTTTATGATTGCTCTTATCTCAACTGAAGAACTGCAAGAACTTGATCAGATTATGGTCAAGCAGTTGAAGAATCGCTACAATGATCCAAATATCAATAAGCGATTTGTCGTTGGTGTCGATCGTGCTAAGATGCGTCTATATGATGCAGAAGTCTCGGCGCAAGACGGTGTTATGTCCGACAAACCAGTTATGGACAATGCTGAGTTTGGTCAACGATATGACGAGGAAGAAAAGATGAAATGGTCGACCAAGAAAATGGGCAGAAAAGATTTTAGTGGTATCAAGATATAATCGAGGAGCAGAAATGAAATACGAAGTTCGCCGCCATGGCAAAAAATATAAGATATATGAAATACCAACGAAGCAATACATTCATTATAGCTGGAGTAGAGTTTCTGCAGAAGAACTCTGTAGATCCCTCAATAAAGGCTCTGGATTTGACGGAAATACACCCCCATTTTTTGTGAAATAAATGCTTTACTTTTATTCATAAATATGCTATTCTAAGAATAGAGAGGTGCTTAATGCTAGTTTTAGAAGTTAGAGGCGGTAGCAAAACCAAGCGCAAGCGAGTAGCAGACGCCGCATATTACGCATATTCAGAACTATTACCAAGAAGGAAGAAACCAGTTTACCTCGAGATAGATATAGAGCGTGTAGAGAAGGGGTTTGAGGGTTTTTGTCACGAAAGCGGCGAGGACGAGTATTACATAGAGGTCAGTAATAAGATTAAGTCAGAAGACCTTATTACCGCAATTTTTCACGAAATGGTACATATAAAACAAGGGGTTAGAAAAGAACTAATCGAAAAAGAGGGCAGGCAGTATTGGAAGGGCGAAGACCACACCAACACCGAATATTACGACCAGCCTTGGGAGATAGAAGCATATCAGCTTCAAGAGGAACTTTTAGAAAAATACAAAAAAAGCGGTTTTTTTACAAAAAAACACTTGACCTTAATTGAAATTTAGTCTACAATTAAGTATAGTTAAATGAGAGAGGAAATGAATATGTATGTAATTAGGCAAGGTAAAGCAGACGGTCGTATTGTTGCTGGTTTGTTAGAAGAGATTGGGACTGAACAAGAAGCAATTCAGATTTGTGTGAAGATGCAAAGGAAAGCCGAAAAAGCAGGAATCAATTTGGGTATGTTGTATATTCAAAAAGAACAAGGTGACTATGAAGGTCTTACTACAGTGGAGTTTGCATAATGTTATCGTTTGAAGTGAATAAAAATTTAGATGTATGTGGAACTTGTTTCCAAGGAACTGTCAAAGCATCATACCAACAATTGGTAGATCTTTTCGGACTACCTCAATTTTATGGTGACAATAAAATCCAAGCTGAATGGAGAGTTTTATTTTCAGATCGGTTCTCAGACGGAACAATCAATTATGTGAAAGCAACTATATATGATTGGAAACAAGATAAAGACCCAGAAACTCTTGTTGAGTGGCACGTTGGTGGAAATAGCTTCAATGCATGTATTCTTGTAAATGATGCTCTAGAATTACATCAACATGCTTTTATGATGGAACAGGATATTAATGGATTAGACACGGCGACCTCTCTCACTCTCCTCTAGCCGTGTCTGGTGAGTGGGAAGGTTGAGTATTCCTTTCCTCCCTTTCCACTCACCAACTTATTTTTGGTAATTGATATGACTATGCATTTATTGAAACCACACTTTACCACCACTTCCTACAAAAAACGTAGGAGCAAGAAACCTGCGCTCCAGCAAGACCCCAAGTTCCTGAAGAGGATGGGTTATACTGGTACGAAAGAATACAAAGTTTCTTTCCCTGACTTGTCTGTCGAGCGCAGGATCCCCACATCCGACCGCATCTGTGCTGAAACGCATGGTAGAAAAGTATCAACCGAAGATGCGGCTCGTGTATCCAGCAAATATGTAATTGGCCAAGCATACAATAAAGGCGGATTTCAAGTCCTGTCTAAAGCTGAAGCCAGCGACCCAACTACAGGAAAGAGAAGATAATGTATCAAATTGATGTTAGAAAATTTATGGATGCTTGCGACCAACCTTCAGATCAAGGATGGGGAGAGCAAGCGGCTCTCTATATGGATCTAATTACAGAAGAATATAAGGAAACACTGGATGCTTATAACAAGGGAGACCTTGTAGAAGTTGCTGATGGTCTTGCCGATATGGTATGGGTCATTATGGGGCTGGCAAACACATTGAGTATTCCTTTTGATGATGTGTGGCGTGAAGTTAAAAATTCAAACATGAGTAAGTGTGTTGATGGCAAAGTTATTAAGAACGAAGCAGGTAAAGTTATGAAACCAGATACATACTTCCCACCAAACATCGCTAAGATTATTGGAGTTCAAAATGAGGTATAAAATTATTCCAGCTAAATACGAATTATCAGAGCAGTTGGGTAAAGAATTGGTAAATTGTTCCGAGCCAATGTATCACGTGGAAATTTATCGTGATAAAGAAAGAACTGCTTATCTAACCAGAAAAACTTATGATGAGGCAAAAAAGTCAGCTGAAGAATATGTGAGGTTACTTAATGAAATACATAATGATTGAACACCATAGGGTGACATTGATAAAAGAAATGGAAATTGACGATAATGAAATTATTGACGCTGGTGTCACATCAGAACAGTTTGAAGAATATCTAATCGATCAAGATAGTGTTGATGCAGAGATCGCCGACAAATGTTGGGATCTTGTTTATTCGTGCTCAGAATGCATGGACACTGATGAAGATTGGGTTTCTGATCGCAAAGGATTTACGGAAGTAGAATATAAGTTGGGTAGCTTTGATGATCCTTGTAAAGAATGAAAACTTTTTAAATAGAATAGGAAAATAATTATGAAAGAAGGTGTAGTATTACCTGTTGTTGATTTTCAAACTCGTGTGAGAGACGAAACTATCAGCGGTCCAAACCCCTATCGCTGGGAAACCGTGAGCAGTTCATCTCTTTTTGGCGAAGAAAATATCAACGATGTAACAAGGCGTGTGGTACTTTTCTCACTTCCTGGAGCGTTTACACCAACGTGTTCGACATATCAACTACCAGGATTTGAGAAAAAAGTTTCTACTTTTAGAAAACTTGGTATTGACGAAATTTACTGCATGTCAGTAAATGATGCCTTTGTAATGAATTGCTGGGCAAAACAACAAAGCATTTTGAACGTGAAGGTTATTCCTGATGGGAGTGGTCGCTTCACTCGTCAAATTGGTATGCTTGTTGATAAAGACAATCTCGGCTTTGGATATCGTAGCTGGCGATATGCCGCAGTCATTAAGAATGGCGTGGTCGAGAAGTGGTTTGAAGAACCAGGAAGAGAAGATAATCACGAAGAAGATCCTTATGGAGAAACTTCGCCTGAGAATGTTCTTGCCTATCTCGAATCATTATAAGTTTCTTGTTTCTTTCAAAAACAAGTGGTGCCGCTACTTGGGCAGTGGGGATTGGGTCAAACCGATCCCCATTTTATTTTTATAAATAGTGGCATGCAAAGGAGTAGAAAATGATTAAGAGTTTTTCTGAGTACAATGATGATGTTCTAAAAGAGAGTATCGGTCAAGCTGGATTGGATTATGAATTGAAAGTCCACTCAGCTATGAAAACTGCAAACATTCCAGGATTAAATGCTGGCGATAAGCCAGGAGCAGGATTCTCTAATGTTGGCGCTGGCGATATTGAAGCATCATATAACGGAAAGGCATTCAATATCGAAATCAAAGCCTCAGCTAAAGATCAGATGGGCGGCGGTTCTTTTCGCTATGATATGGCAACCAAAACTTTCACACCAGTTAAAGAACTCGATCCTGAAGATTTGGATCTATTGATGGCAGCTGCAAAGGAAAAGATTGACGATATTGATAACTATATCAAAGCTGCAAGAAAACTCGATCCAGTTGAATACCATAAAAACATTAATGGCATTCCTTTAAAGATTTCAAAAGAGGGTAGAGAAGAACTTAAGAAAAGAGGACTTCTTGCTAAAATCAATAAAAACGTAAAAACTCAAGCAAATTTTATTATCAAACATTACAATAAAAAGGGTGTTTTCTATATTAATGTTGGGGGTGCTGGTCTATTTTATATGGGTAAAAATCCATTAAAACTTCCAGTCCCAGAACTTAAAGGTGAGATTCAAGTTGAAATGCGTTTAGGGTTTTCTGGTGGCAAACTAAATTTCCCAACAGATCCACCAACAGATGCTCGTGCAGCTGGTCTTAGACTTCAAGGAAGATTGTTGACTAAAGGGAAATCACCGTATAGTTTAGATAACGTCGAAGACATTAAAAAATTATTTGGTGTAAAATGAAGAAATTTTCAGATGTTCTTTTAGAGAACAAAAACACACATATGGAACATTTAGAAGATTATGTACTCAATGGAGGAGTGAATGGAGCAAGACAAGCGATCAACTTTCTTAGGGGACTCAGGGATTCTCTTGCTGGTAGTTCTAGTAGTTCTATCAATGTTACTGTTAAATGGGATGGTGCTCCTGCTATATTCGCTGGTAACGACCCTAGAGACGGTAAGTTCTTCGTTGCCAAAAAAGGTATCTTCAATAAAAACCCGAAGGTTTATAAGACGCCAGAAGAGATTGATGCTGATACGAGTGGTGACTTGGCAACGAAACTTAAACAAGCATTGGAGTATCTCCCGAAACTTGGTATCAAAGGCGTGGTTCAAGGCGACTTTCTTTTTAGCAAAAAAGACTTAAAAATCAAGAAAATTGATGGTGTGCGTTATGTTACGTTTCATCCTAACACCATTATGTATGCTGTCCCTACAAATACACCGCTTGGCAAAAGAATACTGAAATCTAAATTCGGTATCGTATGGCACACAACATATACTGGCAAAGACTTCGAGTCTATGAAAGCATCGTTCGGTAAAAACATCGCATCAAATCTTGTATCTTCCCCTGACGTTTGGTCAGTAGATGCAATGTATAATGACGCTTCAGGGTCAGCAACATTTACGGCAGATGAAACTAAAGCACTAACTGCGATTCTATCAAATGCTGGAAAATTATTTAACAAAATAGATGCCAAAACTCTCAACTCTATTTCTGCTAATGATGAGTTGTTAATTCGTATGAAAACATTTTTAAATACGAAAGTTCGTGAACAGGAAAAAATCACCAACGTTAAGAAAACTGTTCGTGAAATGATCGATTATTTCCATAACTATTATAAAGGCGAAGAGAGCAAACGTAAAACCGAAAAGGGAAAGTCTGCTGTACAGGATCGCAAAAAAGAAGTAATGAAGATTTTTACATCTGGCAATGCTAGATCTTTAGAAAATATCCTCACTCTTATGAATCTAATCGTCGATGCCAAACTAATGATTATTGATAAATTAAATAAATCGAAAAGCATTGACACTTTTCTGTTGACTGCCGATGGTATTCGTGCTACAGGACAGGAAGGGTTTGTTGCTATTGATAAGGGTGAAAATGCAGTTAAATTGGTAGATAGATTAGAATTCAGTTATGCTAACTTTAATCCAAATGTGATTAAGGGTTGGCAAAGATAGTATTATTATAAATACTTCATAAAGGCGACAACTTATTCTATCGTATATTGAGTAAGAAGTCAAGTAAAAAAAACGTTAAGTCCACGGAAAACACGTATGAAAAAGATAGTATTCACATTCGGGAGAATGAATCCCCCAACGATCGGTCATGAAAAGCTGGCGGATAAGATCAAAGCAGTAGCGAAACGTGAAAATGCTGACGCTCGTATCTATCTTTCTCATACGCAAAACGACAAAAAAGATCCCCTCCCATATTCCGATAAGATTCGATTTGCTCAAAAAGCATTTGGAATCGCACATAAATCAAACGCAAAACAGATCTTTCAAATTCTTCCTGAACTAGAAAAAGATGGATATACCGAAATCATTATGGTTGTCGGTTCAGATCGTGCGGTTGAATTCAAGAATACTTTGAACAAATATAATGGTAAAGAATACAACTTCGACAAAATCAGAATCGTTTCCGCAGGGCAACGTGACCCTGACGCTGAAGGAGTTGAAGGGATGTCAGGTACGAAACTGAGAGGTTTAGCTATGAGTGGCGACGAAAAAACATTTAAGAGTGGTTTAGCGTCTAAACTTTCTGATGCAGATAAAACGAAGATCTACAATATGCTCAGAAAAAATCTAAAAGAAGAATTTGATGCTGATGAGTTTTTAAATGATGACAGAGATTACGAAGAAGAAATTTTAGATTACATTCTAACAAGCGATGAAGACCACAGCGAGTTGATTGGATTTCTCGATGTAGATGAAGCTGTGATGACTGTTCAACAAAGACTTGCTCGTAAAAGAATGATGAAGCGTATTGCTCATAAGATTCAACGTGGCAAAAGGATTCGTGCCAAGCGCATGGCTGATTCTGAGCGTTTGATCAAGAGATCAAGAAAGGCAGCAAAATCTGTTCTTCGCAAAAAGTTTGCTGGTAAATTAGGACAAGAATATAAAGGGCTTTCATTATCACAAAAAGTTGCCGTTGATAAAATGGTAGATAAGAAAGCAACCCCAGCCAGAATCGAGAAACTTGCCAGAAAATTATTACCAAAGGTGAGAAAGGCTGAGATCGAAAGAGTCAAAAAAGCCAGAACATCTAAGAATGAAGAATTTATTTTAGAAAGACAAGATCCAGAGATTAAAGATCGTGAGGGCACACAGCCAGCAAAGTATCATTCTGGTCTTAAGAAATCAACTAAAGTTGCAAGAGATCGTCAATTTAAGAAAGGTGCTGAAAAGCATCATGATGATCCATCTGCATATCCTGATAAACATGCTGGAGACACGGGAGCAAAAACCAAAATGAGCAAACATACGAAGAAATATCGTGATATGTTTGGCGAAGCTCGTAGAGGTAGAAAATCGGCAGAAGAAGCTGAGAATATCTTGATGGGCTTGCGAAAAGCAGTATCACTCAAAGGGAAAGACATTCAGTTTGACAATGGTAAGAAATCCAAAGTCGACGATGTCACAGCAAGAAAAGCATTAGCAATTTATGATAATCTTCGCACCTCGATTGAGAAGGGTGTGTTCATGAAGAAGTTATCTGGTTCTCCTGAATCATTTGCAGCAGCATTAAAAGATCCTAATCCTGGAAAACCTGCAGCAAAAAGAGGAATTTCCTTAGGAGGCAAATTCGGAAAAAAGGCTAACGAGGGTGCTGTAGATACGGCGAAAGCATCCATCGAAAGAGAAAAGAAACAGGACAAGGCGAAATTTGACCGTATAATGGATCGTGCTAGACTCGCCGACACCAGAGCAAAAAATAGGGAGGAATCTGTAAATTTTCCTCTGACCGAATCTGCTGATGCGGCATTAAAAAAGAAAGCAGATAAATCTGGAATTCCTGTAGGAATTCTTAAACAAGTTTATAATCGTGGTATGGCAGCATGGCGCACAGGGCATCGTCCTGGAGCCACCCAACAACAATGGGCGTTTGCCAGAGTAAATTCTTTCATTACTGGTGGTAAAACTAGAACTACAGCTGACGCCGATTTATGGAAAAAAGCTAAAGGAAGAAAAGAAGAACTTGGTGAAGAAGGCGGTGCTGGGGAGTGGGGAACTGATGCTCTTACGAAAAAATACAAGAGCGACACTCCTGGACAAAAGGAAGACTTATTGTTTAGCACAGAAAACTTATCATCTTTAAAAACATTTTTCTTAAAGATGAAGTTAAAACCAAAAATAGAAATGGCGGTTCGCCTGTTCTTAAAGCAAAAAGAACAAAACCCTAAAATTGACGACCATCAATTAGTATTAAGAGTTGTTCAAGATACAGGGCTACCAATTAGAATTGGTGCAACAGAAATTAAGAAAGCATTGAAAAAACTCGTTGATACAAACGCTATACCAAAAAGCATGTATCAAGAACAAGCGTTAGATGAAGCCTGTTGCGATGATTGCGAAAACTATTTCGATCATCAAATTACTGAATCTGAATATCAAGGCAGAAAAGTAAAACTAAATGACCCTTTCCGTGCACCTGCTGGTGACAAGAAAAAGTTTTATGTTTATGTGAAAAACGAAAAGGGCAATGTAATCAAGTTAGGATTCGGTGATCCTAATATGGAAATTAAACGAGACGATCCTGCAAGAAGGAAAAGTTTCAGAGCCAGACACAACTGCGATAATCCTGGACCAAAATACAAAGCCAGATATTGGAGTTGCTATCAATGGCGTGCTGGCGCAAAGGTTGATAACTAAGGAGAAATAAAATGTCATTAGAGAAAGCAATTAGAGATATGCTTGCGCCAAAACAAATCGTTGAGGCGGTAGACCCTGACGATAAGGGAGAATACGATAACGAAGGTGAAATGGCGAAAACGCAACTTCAAACTATGATTGATGCGGCTGAGCAACTTCGTGGTATGTTAAAAGACGAAGAAAATATGCCCGAGTGGGTTCAAAATAAAATTACGAAAGCAGTAGATTATATCGACTCTGCTCGTGATTATATGAAATCAAAGGGCGATGACGGTAAAGCACCTGTCGGCGAAGAAGTCGAAGAATCTCTTGATGAAGAATCAGACCTTGAAGAAGGAACATGGGCACTACCAGAAACTCCTAAGTCAAAAGCTGCATTAAAAGCATTAATGAAAAAACCAATTAAACTTGGAAAAAATGGCGACGATGCTTCAAAAAAACTTTACAGCCTAGTTGGAGACGACGAAGTATTTGACGATCTCTTTGTAGCTGGTAAAAAGAATCCAAACGGCGACGCACGTGATGTTGTCAAAAAACACGCAAAGCGTTTGGGCTTAAAGTTTGAAGAATTAGAATTAGAAGAAATGGAAGAGATTGTAGAGGCTGTCATGGAAGAAGATAAAGAAATTTTAGCGGCATTGGATGATAATGCAATTTCCTTAGACGATGTTGTCAGATCAATTGTTTTTGAAAAGAAACTCGACAAAGTTGATCCTAAAGCAGTTAAGAAAGACTTTAAAGATCGCAAAGACAAAGACATTGATAACGATGGCGATGTAGATGATTCCGATGAGTATCTGCACAAGCGTCGTCAGGCAGTGTCAAAAGCCACTAAGAAAGAGAGCGATGACGAAAATGGTGATAAGGAAGATAACTCCGATACAGACGATAATGGCGTTCTCAAAAA
>Ga0102960_1000073_pt1 | contig 36231 bp, 57 predicted proteins | sample SalPon2_B_H2O_MG_2_FD_84521 | JGI IMG/M metagenome (GOLD analysis project Ga0102960, IMG submission 84521) | Salt pond water microbial communities from South San Francisco under conditions of wetland restoration - Salt Pond MetaG SF2_B_H2O_MG | ecosystem: Environmental > Aquatic > Non-marine...
GCGGCCGCTGTGGATGCACATGACAGCGCATGGCTCGAGCACAAAGAACGTTGCGCCGATCAACAGCTTCAGCGTTTAGAAAATAAAGGCGTGACAGCAGATCAAAAGCTACTAGCAAAAGAACTTGTGCAGCTTGAAAAAAGTATCGCCAGCTCAGCATACCATAACGATGGTTGGCTGAATCCAAGAGCGCTCGAACTAAGTCAATACAATATGGTGATTAACATGATCGCGTACCGCGCCCTTTGTAAACTTCAAAAGTAGGAGAAAGAATATGCATCGCACACACGAAGAAATATACGGCATTACGGAAGAACAAATGAATGAAATACATGCAAAAAACGACTTGCTTGGTCAAATTGAACAAGAATCTAAAGTGGCTGGCAGTCATCACTGGCTTCATCAACAGCATATGCCAACATGGACAATCCAACACGCGCAAGAGGCTTACAAGCGATCGGCTAAGGTGCTTGACTTGATCTCAAGTGTAGAAACCTCTCCAGAACTCACTGAAGAAAACAAGCTGTTCATTCAGCCGCTCTCTGAAGTGGCTCGACAGCTCAAGGAAACATATTCTTGGGTAGCAACAGAACTTGACGAACATCCGAAGGCATAATCATCGAGGGGAAAAATGACAAAAAAACAATTTCAGAAAAAAGCACTTGCAGTCATCAAGGCAAATCCCGGGCTTACCCGAATGGAATGGTTCGAAGCAACCTGTGAAAACAACAATCAAAACTGTTTGACATGGCATCAGTTTAAGTTCCAGGTGGCATTACAACTTATTCTCGGTGGCCACGTGAAGGCTGAAGGAGACAAGTACTTTCATGCATTACATAAACAAACACCACTTGCACAGGATATAAAATGAAAAAAGTATTATTTTGCCATGGAAAAGAAGGAAGTCCATACGGAAAAAAAGCATTAATGCTGCGAAGTAAATTTGCATACGTGATCACACCAGATCTAATCAACAGTTACCATGCAGAAGACTTTGTTAAAGACTGGCACAATGTAGAGACTTTGGCAATGACTGAAAATCCAAACATATTAGTAGGAAGCAGCAGAGGTGGCGCAATAGTCGCTCAAGTAAGAGTCAAAGTAAGAAAACTGTTAATTGCTCCAGCTTGGAAAAAATTTGGAGTAATGCCTTATCTTACAAAAGGCGATATTATCCTGCATTCTAAAAAAGACGATTTAGTGCCTTACGAAGACAGCATGCTGTTAGCTAACTTGTTTGGTTGTGAGCTCATCGAGTGTGGCGATGATCATCGAATGAGTGACAAGAAAACATTGGATTTTATAGAAGACACAATTAAAAATGCATCAAAGAAGTAAACAATGAGTCAACCATGGGAAAGAGACTTTATCGATACCAGTTATCGAAGAAGTCTTCGTTTAAGAATAAAGCAAAAAGCAAAAACCGCTATGTATGCCCTGAGCCTTGTAGCATTCTGTTATATGGCGGTAGCCAAACATACAATAAACTCAGGTAAGACTGTAAAATAAACAACCGGACTGTACTATATAATGTCTGTTTAACAAAGGAGTAATTTATGAGTAGAACACCTAAAAATTTCGTCGGGCTGCATGCCCATGATGGATTCAGTACTTTTGATGGATTAGATTATCCACAAGAACATATTGATTTCGTCATAGAGAACGGCATGAACGCATTGGCTATTACAAACCATGGCCATATGAATTCATTTGCACATGCGTATTTACACGCACAAAAAGTCAATAAGTCTGGCACGCCGTTTAAATTTATCCCAGGTTGTGAAATGTACGTACATCCAGATCTCAGGGCCTGGCAAGCTCAGTATGATTTAGCCCGGGCAACTAAAAAAGGTGAAGAAGCAGATATTGCTAGGCTTAAAGATATCTTAAAAGAGCTAGGCGCCATCTCGACCAGTGAAGGCGACGTGACCGTCTCAGATACTGATGACGCAGGGCTTACAGTTGAAAACGAAGAAGAAACAAAATCCGGCAAGTTCTATGACCCTGTCAAAAGACGTCATCATTTAGTTGTTCTACCAACAACTTCAGTAGGGCTGCAAAGACTTTTTCATCTAGTTTCACGAGGTTATAAAGAAGGTTTTTATCGTTTCCCACGTGTTGACTATGGAATGATTAAAGAAGCAGCTGAAGGTGGTCATATAATTTTATCCACCGCATGTCTAGGCGGTCCTTTGTCGTATGAAGTCTTTCGGCATTTTCAAGACAAAGAGTTCGATGATTTAGTACCTGAACTGCTTGATAACCCAGAATCAATGGCTAAAGTCATGGCTAGCGTAGAAAGCGGTTATAACCAGCTAGTTGCGTCAGTTGGCCAAGACAACTTGTATTTAGAATTGCAATTCAATCGGTTAAACGCTCAGCACCTTGTTAATCGCGCCCTTATATGTTTCGCCAAAAAGAAAGGTTTGGAACATATGTTGATTGTAACTTGTGATTCCCATTATTCAAGACCTAGTCATTGGAAAGAAAGAGAGCTTTATAAAAAACTAGGTTGGCTTGGCCACAAAAACTTTGAACCATCACAACTCCCGCAATCGATCGATGAGCTTAAGTGTGAGCTGTATCCGAAGAATGCTGAGCAGGTCTGGGACTCTTACAGGAGTACAACTGTTGATTACACTTGGTACGATGATGACGTTGTTTGTAACGCGATTGAGAGGACGCATCATATTGCATTTGACTTGATTGAAGACATTCATCCAAACACAGATATGAAATTACCTTCGTATACTATTCCAAAAGGTAAAGATGCAAATACCGCGTTAATTGACGCATGCAAAGCTGGCCTTATTAAAAAAGAATTGCATCGTGACAGAGTATATGTCAATCAGCTTAAGCACGAACTTAAAGTCATTTTTGATAAGGAGTTTGCCGAGTATTTCATTACTACAAAAGCAATCATCGACCTTGCCAAAAAGCATATGTTCGTAGGTCCAGGTCGCGGATCAGGGGCAGGTTCACTTGTCAACTATGTTCTAGGTATCACAGATGTTGATCCACTTAAGTATGGTCTTCTATTCTCAAGATTCATGGATCCTAACCGATCTGATTATCCAGACATCGACACGGACATCGGTGATCGCGATAAATTGTTACATCTGATGCGTGATAAATTTGGCAAAGATAACATTGTTCCTATCTCAAATTATAATCGATTCCAGCTTAAGTCTTTGGTGAAAGACATATCACGATTTTATGGACTAGACTTCTCTTATGTTAATAAAGCGTTGGGTCCCTTGGAAAGAGATATAAAGCAAGGTCTAAGAAATGACGGTATCGAGCTCAACGGACCGGTGCAGCCGACATTTGAATGGGCAATGAAGTATTCTCCTTCTTTTCAAGAACTCATCGATGATCATCCTGAAATTGCTGAGCCCATTGGTGTGTTGTTTAAACAAAACAAGGCTTTAGGTCGTCATGCCGGCGGCGTTATTGTATCTGAAAACATTGCTGAGAGAATGCCTCTTATTATGGCTAAAGGAGAATTGCAGACTCCATGGGTAGAAGGAGCTTCATATAAGCATCTGGAACACTTCGGTTGGGTAAAGTTTGATCTGTTGGGTTTGGAAACTCTTAGAATCATAGAACGTACTATTGAACTTATTCTAAAAAGAAAGAAAGGATATAAAGACGTAACATTTGGCCAGATTAAATATTGGTTCGACCACAATATGGGCAACGACGTCATTGACTGGGATGACCAGGAAGTCTACAAAGTGTATGAACAGGGTAGATGGGCAGGTATCTTCCAATGCACCAACAATGGCGCACAGCGATTGTTTCAGCGCGCAAAACCTAAATCCATCCTAGACATTGCTGCGTTGACTTCTATTTATCGTCCAGGGCCTTTAGCTATGAGTATCGATAAAAAATACGTTAAAGCAAAGAATAACCCGGAAGACATTCGCTATGACCACCCAATTCTAGAAGAGATACTTTCGGAAACCTATGGTATGTTGGTGTTTCAGGAACAGACGATGGCCATCGTTAACAGATTGGGTCAGATACCATTAGATGAATGTAACTCTATTCGAAAGATGATGAAACCTCAACAGTCATCTGCAGAAGCCACAAAGAAAGCAAAAGCATTGAAAAGCAGAATTGTGGATGGATTTATGTCCTCCGGATTAGATCCATACCAGGCTGATAAACTATATGCAAACATCATGAAGTTCACTGCTTACTCTTTTAATAAATCTCATGCTGTTGCATATGCAATGGACTCATATTATTGTGCTTGGCTTATGACATACTTTGAAGAAGAATGGCTCTGTGCATACCTAGAGTCCATGGAAAAGAACGCTGATAAACGTAATAAGGCCTTTAGTGAAGTGAAGGCTCTGGGATACGAGATTGTACCTATCGATATAAATTACGCTACAGATTCTTGGGCCATTCTAGATGGTAAAAAGTTTATGCCTTCATTCTCATCTTGTAAAGGAATTGGTGATGCAGCAATCCAGGAAATTATTAAACTTAGAAAGAAACAGAAAGGTAAAGTCTTTACGACAATTGAATCGATTATGTTTGATAAAGATATGAAGTGGCAGCTTTCAAAGTTTAACAAGAAAGCAATGGAAGCATTAGTAAATATTAAAGCTTTTGAGTCTATGAATATCGTGGGTTCGACGCGCCGGTTCATGAACTATAACCATATGAAAGAAGCGTTGATTCCGGGTTGGGCTAAGTGGAAAAAGCAACTTAAGTCAGATCCCAAACGTGGATACAACGATATGCTGGCTTCGATCGAAGAAAATTCCGGGATTGCGGCGTTTACTAGAAAGGAGATAATCCAGAATGAGATGAACCATCTTGGTTCGGTGTCTATTGAAACTCTTATTCCGCCGAGATATATCAACCGGTTCAATGAAGAAGATTGGTCGCCTGTTGATGAGTTCGACAACCCTAATAAACCGTACTGGTTTATTGTAGTGCAAGCGATGAAGAAAAAGACCAAGACCGGAAAGAACTATCTTAGACTCAAGATTATGGGCGCAAATGGAAAGCAGTACTGGTGTAACTGTTGGGGCTGGAATGGAATTGATATCATCGATCCTTACACTGTCTGTGTCGGCTATCTTAGTGAGAACCACTTTGGTAAATCTACTAAGTGGTCAAAAATGGAAATTTTCCTTGGTTGAGAATTATAAATTTGCTTCATTGGTAGTATAATATATCCATATCAATAAAAGGAGTATCTGTGAAAAACGTCAAAGATATACGAAAAATATTTGCACAAAAATACGAAAACGAAGAGTTTGTTATTGACAAATCTGGCTGTAAAATGCTTGAAGCAATTGGTGTATCTTTTGTTGCAGATGAAGAGACTATATTTGGTAAAGTTAATCAGTCTTATATAAAAAAGGAGCTAGATTGGTATCTTTCTCAATCTCTTAATGTATATGATATTCCAGATACTCCTACTATATGGAAGCAGGTTGCAACTGAAAAAGGTTTGATAAATTCGAATTATGGATTTCTTGTTTTTTCAGAAGAAAATTTTCAGCAATACAGCCACGTATTAAACGCCTTAGTTAGTGATCCCAACACCCGTAGAGCATGCATGATATATACTCGACCAAGCATTCAACACGAGTATAATAAAGACGGCATGTCAGATTTTATTTGTACAAATGCAGTAAGTTATTTCATCCGCGACAATAAACTTCACTGTGTTGTACAAATGAGGTCAAATGATATTTGGGCCGGCTATCGAAACGATTATGCTTGGCAACGTTGGGTTTTAGAAAGATTACACGGCGACATGTCGCGATACATGAGCAATTTAGAGGTTGGCAATATAGTTTGGAACGCGGCTTCTCTGCACATGTACGAAAGAAACTTTGGTCTTATTAGAAAATACAACAAATTAGGTCTTTACAAATAGGAGTTATTATGGGAAACATATTAAAAGAAGCAAATCAGATTATCAATGAAAGGTCTGAAGAAAAAGAAAGACAGTACGGGCCTTTTAGCGAAGGCATGAAACGAGCGGCGATGATTGCATCAGGTATGTCTGGTAAGGAATGGTCGGCACATGACATGTATATTGCTATGGTTGCATTAAAGTTTTCTCGCCAATCATATAATCTTAAAGAAGATAATTTGCTTGACGCCGTTGCCTACATAGGCGCCTGGCAAAACTTTATCGATGAGGAGAACGAAGAGAATGAATCCGAGAGACAGAATAATAAAGTGCTCCTTACTGAGGAGAAGAAAAATGAAACGAAACATATTGAAGAAGATGATACGCAGGAGCGCTTCGACCAGAACACGGCGACGATATATGAAAAAAATCATGACCCTCGAGCTTTACGTAAGGCCTTAACAGGAGAACTAAAATGAAAATTACAAAAACAAGAAAAGTAAAAACACCTACAAGAGGAACCCAAGGATCAGCTGGCATTGATTTTTATGTTCCAGACAATTATACAGCAGATATCGGACCAATTAATCCCGGGCAAAAAGTTTTTATTCCTTCAGGGATTAAAGCCAATGTACCAGAAGGTTTTGCTCTGATTGCGTTCAATAAATCTGGAGTAGCGTTGAAGAAAGGCTTGATGGTTGGCGCTTGTGTCGTTGATTCAGATTACCAAGGAGAGATCCATATCCATCTTGTCAATACTTCTCATGAATCGGCGAATATTGAAGCTGGAGAGAAGTTAGTACAGTTTCTTCTTGTTCCAGTGGATCATTGTGACATTGAAGAAGTTACAGAGTCTGAGCTGTTTGATGAAACTACAGATCGCGGCGCCGGCGGATTCGGAAGCACAGGCGTTAAATAATGTCTAAGCACTTTAAAACCGGATATGGAGAACCGATCGATGTAGGACAGCGTTTTATTTTAAATGACAAAATTTATAAGATAGAAAAATTAGAGGTCATAAGATATGCCGGCCTTATCGGTTCATACATCGGCGAAGATGGCAAAACATACAAAACAAACCTTAGTACCGTAACATACGACATGGAGAAGAGATTATGGAAACCCAGAGAAATAAAGTAATAGTGACAGGCGGCGCCGGATTTGTAGGTCATCACCTGGTTGCAAAGCTTTTGGAAGAAGGATCCATGGTCTATCTAGTTGATGATATGAGTGCAGCAGTAATTCAGCCTTCGAAAATAAAAGGAGCGGTATCAAGAGAAGTCATACCTCAAATGCTTCAGTACTACGATTTAGATAGTGATTCACAGAAACCCAATTTGATTCATTTGAACTGTGATTACTCTAGCCCTCCTATTCTTACACTGATAAAAAAAGAGAACATTTCTACTGTTTTTCATTTGGCTGCAAAACCGCGAGTTTCATGGTCCGTTGAAAACCCCGTGTTGTCGACAAACGAAAATTTTTTTGGCGTGCTTCCTGTCTTGAAAGTGTGTGCTGACGAAGGAGTAAGATTTGTTTTTAGTTCTACTGCTGCGGTATATGGTAACGTGGATTCTCTTCCAATCCTAGAAGGAGACAAAACAAATCCGACTAGTCCATATGGATTGTCAAAGCTCTGTGTTGAACAATACATGAAATTATTTGAAGATCTATACGGATTAGATTGGGTAGCTTTAAGATACTTCAATATATACGGTCCAGCTCAGCCAGGAGACAGCCCATATTCCACAGTAGTGTCGGCATGGTGTTATAAAGCATTAGTGAACGAACCCTTGAGATCCGATGGAGACGGAACACAGACTCGGGATATGGTGTATGTTGATGATGTTGTCTCAGCAAACATAGTCGTTTCGAAAGCCGAAGACTTAAAATGCAGAATTTACAACGTTGCAACAGAAAAAAGATATTCGAACAACGACATTAGAAAAGTCTTTGAGAATATAGGATATAAAGAAGTTGTACACTCGGCTGAAAGAGCTGGAGACATCAAGCATACGTTGGCCAATGCTGACAAACTTAGAGCTCTGGGTTGGCAACCCAAAACCGAATTTTATGATGGTTTGCAAAGGGTCATGAAGTACTGGGGACTGATCAGCGATGCTGAGTAGTAAATCTAATTTTCGGAATACTTATACACGTTTCGAACCAATAGAACGGAGAATACATTATGTTAGAACCATCTTCTATTAACGTCGTGATATATCACGCCAACTGTAATGACGGCTTTGGAGCGTGTTATGCAGCGTGGAAGCTTTTAGGAAATAGATGCGAATATATACCTTGTGCGCATGGAGATTCAGCTCCAGATGTAACCGGAAAGAGGGTTGCCATACTCGACTTTTCTTTTAGTAATGCTACTACGAAAGCAATGATCGAACAAGCAGAATCCTTGATTGTTATCGATCATCACAAATCAGCCATGGTAGAACTTCACGATATATCAAATACTATTTTTGACATGAATAAATCCGGAGCAACGTTGGCCTGGGAATTCTTTCATCCTGGAAAAGAGTCTCCTAAATTTATTCAATACATCACTGACAGGGATCTTTGGAAATGGGAACTTCCTTACTCAAAAGAGTTTTCAGCTGCTTTTGATATGGTACCATGGGATTTTCATGAGTATGAAAAGTTTGAGGATGACTCTGTATTCGATGATGCAGTCAAGAGAGGGTCATACATTTTGGCATACTCCAAGACAGTTATAAAAAAGATCTGTGATAAGGCCACTTCAAAAAAGTTTGAGGATTACGATGCAATGGTTGTCAACTCATCTCATTGGATGTCAGAGATCGGATCAGCTTTAGCAAAAGATTGTGATTTTGCAATGATTTGGTATTATGCCCATGACGAGAAAAATTACAAATGTTCTCTCCGTGCATTTCATGACACTATTGATGTAAGCGAGATTGCAAAAAAGTTTGGAGGTGGTGGTCACAGAAAGGCTGCCGGGTTTGTATTAGCAAAAAATAAACATCCGGATTCTATCTTCATCATTAATAATGAAAACGAAACAATACTTACAGACGGAGAATTCGGTGCAGACTAGGCCTAGCTGGAACAGTATATGGATGGACTTTGCATGTATTATATCGCAGCGTAGTTATGATCATAACTTTAAGGTCGGATGTTGTATTGTGACTGAAGACAATTGTCAAGTGCTGGCTGTTGGATACAATGGTAATCACAAGGGCGGTCCAAATAAAAGAGAGTCTCTAGAGCCCGGGCATTCTGGATTTATTCACGCTGAAATAAACGCGTTGATAAAATTAGACTATAATAACCCTAAGTCAAAAAAGATGTATCTAACTTTAAGTCCCTGCACAGCATGTGCAAAAGCAATTATTAACGGTGGCATTGATCAAGTTTTCTATAAGACCGAGTATCGATGTACCGCCGGAATTGAGTTGCTCCGTGAGTGCGGAATTGTCGTTGAGCAGATCAAAGATTAAATTAGTTGAAACACACATTGCTCTATAATTATAAAGAGACGTTATGTTTATAGAGTAATACTTATACAAAAAAGTATGTTATTTGGAGATTAGATTAATGCTATTAATTGAACAATTAGGCCAAGAAGCCATAATCGACGCAATATGGACTATTGAAAGAATTAACAAAATTGGATATCGGTCGATCGAGTTAAATGAAGCCATCAAAAAAGGCCTTTTATCCGAAGGTAAATCAGCTCTCCTAATGGAAGATTTAGAAAAAGCAAAACAAGAACTAACAGCTTCAGGGCAGGGAAGCCTTCAGAAGATTGATAAAGCTGTTAAATACATCGAAGACTTATTAGCCGTTGTCCGGGCTGGCGACACTTCTTCGAACGATATTTTTGCCCAATTGGCTCTGAGCTTTGAAAAAGCAAAAAATATAGTTGCTGAGTTATCCGCTTTAAAGTTAGATGGAAAAATAGCAAACATTAAGTCTTTTTTCTCCGAAGGAGGAAAGATTGCAGCAATAATGGATGCGCTAGCGCAAGAAATGAATATATTAGCTGGTTTTGTAAAGATGGTCTCAGCTGCGTTTGCCCAAACAATTCGTTTAATACAGGGGATCCCGGATGGATTTAAGAAGACCAAACAAGGTAAAAACAAAGATGTAACTCTCAGTCAGTATATGCAAGAAGCTTCCGGCAATGGGGAGTTATCCGCTTTTGATGGATTTAAAGTATATGAAATTGACGCAAAAGAGATGGAGTCATCTTTATTAGACATTATGGAAGACATCAAGGAAAAGGCTGGTGGCGGCGGAATGTTTAGTTTTAAAGGAATGAAAAACTTTTTTTCTAGTAATGCAAAATCTATTGGCGTCGGTGCTTTTCTTGGTGGGCTAGCTACTTTGGCTACCGGCGGCTTGGCCTTAGGTCCATTGGCACTTGCGGGAGCCGCCGGCGCCGGGCTTGGTGCAATCAAAGGGTCTAAAGATCGCAAGCCTGAGTCGCCTGCAAAGTCATATGACACTACAATGCAAGAGCTAGCTGAAGCTATTATGAAGACAAAAGTTGCTAAGCTAGAAGGTTTACTGCCTGGATTCGTAAAGGCCGTAAAAGGTACAAACCCAGGTGAATTTGCAAAGTATGCAGACGAAGCCCGAAAGGCTATTCAAACGATTAATATCGGTTTCGACGTCCCAGACGAGATCAATAAGTTTATTAAAGATTATGACGGAACCTACCCACAATTTAAACAACTTTATGATACCGACCCGGACACGTTGGAAATGATAATTAGTCAATTAGTAGGAGGCGGAAACTTTGACTCTGCTGTAAAAGACTATGATGCCACGACGTTGGCTAAACCGCTACAACAATTTTACAAAGAGGTTATGGGTGAAAACTCATGGCATGCTGGGGATTTAATTCTAGAAGCTGGTGAATTAGCTCATAATTATACAATGTCTGAATTACTTTTCGAGAAGACCACCAAGAGCTCTAAAGATAAAGCTAAAGCATCAAAGAAGAAATACCAAAAAGTAAGAAGAAACGCGAAAAAAGATTATGGTATCCAAGTTCAAAAAGTAGATGACGAAAAAACGACTGTCGCCAAAGCCAAAAAGAAAATAAGAAATATTGAAAAGGCCGCTTTAAGTACCACAGCCGTTAAAGCGAATGCTGATCGAAAAAGAAACATCAAAAATGATGCAGATTCATTCGAGAAAAAAGTTGATAAAGAAGATAAGGAAAACGCGTCTGGAGGAGCTCAGGAAAAAGAAAACAGCTCTGACAAAAAAGGATCTGAGGTTTCAAACGCTGACTACAAGAAATATGAAGAACACATGGTAGCAAAAGGGAAGGCTATGTTCCGGGCTGCCGAAAGAGACCCATCGAAAAAAGATGAGTTTGAAAAAGAAGTCGACAAACGCGAAAAAAGATTAAACAAGAAAATGGTTAGCCAACAACGAAAGACCAACATCACAAAGATTGCAGATGAGTTCGAAAAGAAAATTAAAGCTATTGACGCCGAAGAAAAACAAGAAACTCCAGAAGTCGAAGATGAGCGAGAAGAAACAGAAGATACTCAGACGTCTGATACGGAAGATACACAAGATACAGAAGAAGATACACAAGATACACAAGATACAGAAGAAGATACACAAGATACAGAAGAAACCGTCGCAGGAGACGTTGACTTCAGTTTGCCAGAGGTCCCAGCATTTAAAGCCTTAAAGGGCAGAATCGAAAAAGGAAAACCCCTCACAGACAATCAGAAAAAGTTTATTAGTATATTGTACGGCGATAAGTTAAGCGATAAAGCTGCAGAAAGCTTAGGTATTAAAAAAGAAGGCGCCTCCGATTCAAAAGGTAAATCAGGCGGCGATAATATTACGACCACTTTGTTTGGCGAGTCATATGATAGAAGATTATTATCACTAGCTGGAATCAAGTAAGGAGATTACGATGAATGAAAGAAAGATTATTGCACGTATACGTAACGCTTATAAGAAAAAACTGACTGAGGCTGTCATTACCGGCGCCTTAGAAGAGGTTGACATGTTTGATAAGCGTGGTAATATGGTATTAACTCCGGATCTTAAGATACGTCACAAGGCTTCCGGATACGAATACACCATCGATCATATAGAAGGCGAAGGAGAAGACGCTGTGGTTTATCTGAGACATCCAGAGGAGCCAAGGTTTGCAACTGCAGACGCAGAGACTCCACTTATGGAAAAGACCAAATTAAACATGAAGGGTCTTAACGTGGCAAGTATATCTGGCGGCGGCATGCCTGATATGCCCGAGGAATTATCTTTGGAAAAACCTTCTGATGTAGAGAAAAAAGCGCCAGCTTCTTTATTGGCAGTAACCAAAAAAGAAATCGAAAAGGAATATGAGGTAGAGTAATGAAAAAAACTTTGAAAGAGATGATTGCGGAGGATTTAGGTTTGTCTAAAAAGGGCAAGCTCGATGAGTCTTATGTGACCGCTGCTAAAAAATATGACATAACTACGGAACTTCTTTCAAAGAAGAACATTGAAGCTCATAACGCTTTGTTGGCTAAGTATGTTGATGACTTAAATACTGTTTCAGCTAAACTGGATACAGTATCTCGAGAGGACGCAAATCTAAACCACTCAGAATTTAGGGGACTTAAGATTGATGAGACATATAATCTCAATGCTGCTTATCTCCATGCTCTATTCTTCGAAAATATCGGCGATCCAAATTCTACGATCACTATGGATTCAATTACTTTTTTAAGAATCGAAAGAGATTTCGGATCATTTGACGCTTGGCAAAAAGACTTTATCGCATGTGCTTTGTCGGCTCGTAACGGTTGGGCAGTTACAGTGTATAACGAGTTCCTCGGCCGATACATGAACGTAGTGGTCGATCTGCATAGCTTAAACGTCCCCTTTGCATCTAAGCCTATCATCGTATTGGATTGTTGGGAGCATAGCTATTATCGCGACTACCTTAAAGATAGAAAGACATACGTATATGCCATGATGAAAGAGTTTGATTGGAGTCAGATTGAATCGCGAGTAAATAAAGCGGAAAAGATCGCAAAGATTCTTGGGAGATAACAATGAAAAACAGAAGACTAGCAGAGCTTGCAGGATTGGTACATAGATCAACCGTAGAGGAACTAAAAGCCTTAAATGAGTCCACGCGTGAAAGAAAAATGATGGAGTCTAGACTACTTCTTGAAGAAGAGGAAGAGGGCGGCGACGAAGACGGCGGTAGTGTTGATTTGTTCGGTGGTGACGAAGGTGGAGACGACGATGCCGGGGGCGATGACGCTGGTGGAGATGACGCTGGTGGAGATGAAGAAAAAGAAGAAGGCGGTGAAGAAGACGGTGATGAAGCCGAAGAAAAGAAAGAGGAAAAGTCTGAACCGGTTGAAACTCTTAAGACGAAAGATATTGCTAAGTATGGCCCAGGTCAAATCGATAAAGAAATAGACTCTGTGATTACGAACATATTTACAGATTCTACTATGAGAGCAAAGGTCCAATCTAAAACTTCTTTAGGTTATCCAGGGGCAACAGATCTAGAAGAGTCTTTTCGCGCGTCGATGAAAAACCGATCAATGAAATTTCTTATGGAAGAAAATGAACCAGATTATGAACAGTTTGATATTGGACATTTTACATCTGAAGTCGCACGATATATAAATAATTACGAGAATCTTTTAGACATAGAGGGAATGTTGTTCAACAAGGCTAGACAGTTTTTATTAAACCAGATTGGAACTGAAGCGGAGACTCAATTTGTCGAGCTTTTGGCAACAAAATTTGGTTTGGATTTTAAAGAAGACTTTACCGGTACTAGTCCTGCTCATAACCCCACTGCCGTTGGAGCATCCGGCGGATCGGGAGCATAATGGCCGCTCCCAAAAAATACGATTTCACAGGAAGAAAAAGCGTACACATCCACATCATGAAATCTCAGCATGCTGAGTTTAGAGCCAAAGTAATGTTGGCCGGTTTAACAATGCAGGACGTTTTAGAAGAATGTGCAATAAGAATAGCGGAGGGTGATTCATACATGGAGAGGCTGATTAATGAAGTTGCTAATAAAAAAGCTGAAGGAGAACTTCAGGTTGCTAAGGCAGAGATTGAATCTATATACGAGGCAATCAAATCTAGCAGAGACACAGAAGAAAACGATTGAAAGATTAAAAACCCTCGAGAAGGAAAATGAAGATCTTAAAAAATCGATTAACATTCTAACTGATTCTCTAGTCATAGCGACCAAAAGTCTGGAAGAGATTGCTTTTATTCAAAAAAATCATCTACTTGAAACAGAAACTCTTGTTATTGCAGTTAACAATATTAATTCTTTGCTAAATCCAAAAAATGATTATCTTAAATATGATTTAATGAATGAACCGTATAATTAATAATGTGGCATAGTGCGTCGCTAATCTGTAGTGTGGTAATCACGTGGGAGTTTAAATCATGGCAAAAACAGTTGGGCAACTTAGATCAAAAGTTAAAAGTGAATTAGGGCAGGCTTTGGAAGAATATGAAACTGTCAATCAGGAAATCAGAACAAAAATAAAAAGCTCTCTTAACGAAGCAATGGAAGAACTTAGCGAAGTTAAGAAAGGCCTTTCTTCAGAAATAGAAGAAATAAAAAAACAAAAAAAGAAAGCCACCAGCACTGCATTGCTAGACACCGTCCAGGAAAAAGTAATTTCTAGAAAATTATTGGTTTTTGGGGCGGCAACTGCTTTGTTTGTGTGGTCCGGACTTGATGCTGACATTTGGGGTATGATTGCAATGACATATGTCGGCGGACAATCAGCGATCGATTTTGCAAAAATTTGGAAATCATAAATAATCACACATAAAACAATTTAGGGAAATAAAAATGAAAATTACAAAAAGACAACTTAAAAGAATCATTAGAGAAGAATACACAGATCTTCGAAGACGTGGATTCAACCTCATATATGATGGCGAAGTCGACACGCTTATTCGTGGATAGCGGCAATGAATATTTTTCTTTTTCTTATAAGTTTAGCTTTTGCTGACGACGTCGTGACACTTAGGAAAGGTGAAAAAGCGCCCTTTGACGGCACTCTTTTGTCTCCCGAAGCAGCTGCAAAAATAATAACTGAATCTGACTATACACTGGAAAAGTGTTTAATCGATTCACGTCGTGAGAAGTCTTTGCTTGAAGCAAAATTAACACTGGAAAAGAAAAACGTTGAAGCCAAATTGGCGGCTTGTACTTTAAAATATACCGAAATGGAAAAATTATACGAGCAGCAAATCGATTATCTGCAGAAAAGATCTGTCAGACCGGCCTGGGAGTCTCCAGTTTACTTCACGGGTGGTGTTTTAGTGGGAGTCGGTTTAGTTTATGGCTCGAGCTTAATTTTAAAAAACATACAACAAGGAAATTAATCATGCGTACAACTGACGATAAATCTGCCGGTTATTTTGATACTGATGCACCTGAATTGCCAGTCGAAGCATCGATTCACATGAAAAACCAGGTGTCTGCAGAGGCGCCGCCCATAGAAGACGAGAAGTACGTACCAGCTTCTCCAAAAGAATTAGGGTTAGCAGCTCAATTGATAGCCGAAAAGGTCCCAGCCGATCAAATCGAGAAGTTTTACAGAGCTGCATTGGATTTGTTGGAGGACTGTGTTGTTAAATCAAAGAATAGTCCAGAAAACCTTTATTTAGAAGATGAAGAAGAATTAAAGAGGCCAATTATTGTGCAAAAAGAATCAAAAAAACGTGTGACACCCCGTCTAGTGGATTATATTACTAATGTAAGACAAAATAAAAACCAACTAGGAGAAGCTATGAGCGCACGAAATAAAGACTTTGCAAGAAAATGGAAACAAGGTGACACTTTAAGGTTTGCCGACGATAACGCAGACCATGAGGCTGAATTTGGCGACGATGTCGAATTCCACCCAGATGCCGATGATCTGATCGCATTTATGGAAGAAACCGGCGAGGAAGATGCATCAAACGTCTTCGGAGCAACAGAAGACACTGCAGAAGAGGCAAACCAAGAATATTCCCTGACTGATGTTCTCAAGTCAAAGGTTTATCCAAAGGCCGGCCGAGAAAGTGCAATACACAACAAGATCGAGAGAGACATGTTTCAAACGTTGAGAATGACAGACTCAGCACCTCAGGTTTCGGATCGCCTGCAGGGCCTCGTCAACTCAGGCTTTGCAATCGACGCTTTCCTCGACTCAATGTATCATGCTGACCTTCTATCCGACGAGTCTCTAGCAGAACTAGAGGCAAACCCAGAGGCCGTTAAGTCTTCAAGTCTTTATCGATACTTTACTAGCATTGCTTTTGTTCGTCCAACCGTGAAAGAACTTGAAAAACTGGCTGAATTAGGGCCGGATGTTTTTGACTTCAAAAAAAGAAGATCTCAGATTTCACCAATGGACGCAAAAACCATTATTAAATCAGTCAAGGATGCTTGGGGTAGAAAATCTGCAAAGCAAAGGGCAAACATTGTAATCAAAGCAACCAGAAACATGGGTGAGTTTGAAGACAGAGACAGATCTGTAATGGGATAACGAGAATGAAAATGTCTGACTTAATGAATGGTTATTTTGAAAATCGTATACTTTCCGAGGCGAAGGTAAGTACTTCTTCTCTTCCCGTTAAAACAGAAAAATCAGTTAATTGGAAAGTCAAAGACGGTCCACCTAGATTTGTAAAAAAGTTTAAAATAAAATCTCACGAGAAATTTCTTAATTTTGTAATCGCTGTATTACAATATGAAGATTCGGTCAAGCATAATGCTAAAATCACGATTGGATATCCAGAAATAATATTTGAGGTTTGGACCCATAGTCTAGAACAAATTACCGATATGGATAAAGAATACTGTCACGAGGTTGATCACATTTATTCAGAGCTATAGTGTGAGCAACATATATGACAGTTACATGAATAAAGAAGGCGTGATCATCAGTCATGATGATCGGTGTGTCGTAGTATTTGAACAAAGGGAAAATCTATCTGGTTATTTAGATAGGATATTTGTTAATGATAAAGGTTGCACTGCTTTGGTTATATATTTATCCATTGGGTCGGGAGCTGTATATTATTTTGGAATTAAACCATCAAAAATCATAATTAATAATGACAGCAAAAAAATGTTAATAGATGCGGATGATTTTTTGTTAACATCAATCGATATTGATAGAAAATATAATCGATACATCATGACTATTGAGGCAACAAATGAAAGATATATTAGGAATTAATTTACAAGACCTGCTCAAAGAAGCAGTAAAAGAATCTGTGGGGGAAGTTGTCGGCAGTGACAACGAAAAACTTAAGCAACAACAAGCAGCTGCCTCAATGAAAAATTTTCATGCTAGTAAAAAATCAAAAAACAACCCTAATAGAGATGAAGAAAAATCCGGGGTTGCTGTCGATGAGGATGAAGATAATGCTGGCTTGATTAATAAAAAGAAATCCTCTTCAGCTACTCCAGAAGTTGATTTACCTGCTATCATCGACTTGATTGGAAGTATTAGATCCGGTCGTTCTCTTAAAGACAAAGACGTAATGAAAGACTTTAAAATATACTTTAAGAGATTGAACGGAAATGAGAGATTGGCTCTCTATGCATTCTTGACTGGCATATCGAAGATTATGTTGGCTCCGGAGGCAGAGGATGTAGAGAAGGTAAAGAAACCATCGTCAGATCCATACTCTGTAAAAATGGATAGAGAAATCAAAAAAACAAAAAAGGAAAAAGCTCCGGACAAAAAATCTGATGACACACCTATCATGATTGGAGAGTCACAGGATAAGTCTTTAGTGATTAAAAAACTTAAATCATATAGGCGATGATTGATGTTTCTTTTGCGGACCTACATTAGGAATATTATTTTGAAAGAGATATATGACTTGGATTGAAACTGAGAAAAAGGGGAAATACTATGTCTAATAGAGGTATGGCCATCACAAAAACGGTTATTCTTTTGATGCTTAAAAAATAAAATGGATTAAGAGATGACGACAAAACTACGAAAAACTATAAGAAAAATTTTACTCGAGTCAACTAATCATCGTTGCTTAAATGGTAAGTTGGTTGATAAAGATAGCATCGTATGCTATAAAGACATATGCATGAGAATAGAAGATGTAGAATATGAAAGAAATCTTAACAATCGCGGCACAGCAAACCGCGCATACTATAATGGTGTTTTATCAGATCTAAGAAAAAGAAGGCGCCGGTTAGAAAAATTACACGGAATAAACAAAAAGTAAGATATAATTATAATGTAGCTCGCGTAGGAAACATTACCTAGAACCACTAAAGGAAAAGAAAATGAGAAATCTGAATTACCTTAAAAAGTTAATCGTTGAAACGATTGAAGAAGATGTTCGAAAATCTTCTAGAAAAAGATCTAGACTTTCAGAAAGCAAAAGAAACCGTGCTCACAAAAGACGTCTTCAGGAGAGCCTTAGAAAAGCAAAACTTTTGTTAGAGGTGGATGATGACGTCCCCGCAGAAGTTGAAGGAGGAGGTAGCCCGGTCGACAGCCTCACCACATCGTCTGATATTAACAAAATTGATGCTAAAGGCTTAGCTGCAGCTGTATTTGGTGGACCTGGTGCTGAAGTTCTATTGCAGGCAATGAAAGACGTTACAAAAGGAAAGTCAAAAGATTGGGCGACTGGCGCACTTAAAGGGAACGGAGTTACCGATGTTGCTTCGATGAAAGTTGCAGCTGAAAAGATTTGGCCATCACAAGACGAACTAGCAAAAAGAATTACTGATCTTAGTGCTGCGATTAACAAAGCTGAAGGATTTGCCAAGCCGGAAATGCCGGCATTTGAGGGCGGCGACTTCGATGCAATCCAAGATGCGTTAAATGACGGCGGAACCCTAGCAGTCGACCATTCTGAAGGATACAAGGATGATGTAGAGAACGTTGAAACTTATCATGCGCAGAAAACCGGCGATCTGGAAGCTGCAGACAGTCAACAGCCACAGGATCTTGACGATGTTGATAAGAAAAAGATGGAAGAAAGCATTTCTCGTTGGTCAAGACTTGCAGGTTTAAAATTGCTTACAGAAATTAATGATGATAAAAGATTTCCATTTGCAGGCCCAGAAAAGGTTATGCCAGGCACAAAGGATCGCGGTGACACCAAGTCGACTTATGACCATTCAAGTACAGCCGGATTGGCTAAGACTTTCCTCGAGAAAGGACAGGGCACTGGGGATTCTATCAAAATGGAAAAGAACGCCAGTAAGGCAAACTCAGAATTAAAGCCAACTCAAACAAACGTCAAGGCTGCAAAATCATTGTTGTTCGCATTCTGTAACTCTGGTTTAGATTTTGGAGGAGCGTACGCGAGCACAGAGGGTCATATCCTTGACGGACACCACAGATGGTCAGGCCAATACTTACGTACGGCCGGTGCAGCCCAGCACACAAACTTGCACCTTATCGAAAAACCTTCTACTATGGACGTACCAACGTTCTTAACGATGCTTACCTCGGTCGGCCAAGCACTTGGACGTCCTACAAAGTCAAAATAAAGTCATTATCTTTGATTGATAAAGAGGAGCTTGTCTCCTCTTTTTTATTTTTTCCTAGAAAGCTATATAATTATAGATAACAAGCAGGAGAATACACCGTGATCAAGATTATAAACGAAGGAATATTTAGCGCAATTGCCGAATCCATCGGTATGGGAAATTTGTGGGAAGTATTAAAGGGCCGATTCGTGCAGGCTTTTCGAGGATGGATTGCTATAACTGATATATGGAAATCCGAAACCCAGGAAGATCTAGAAAAAGCAATGCAGGACTATAGATCCGACGTCGAGGAGATCAAAGGCCGATACCGCGGAGCAGAGCAAGAATACTCTCAGAAAAATTCATCTTTCACTGGAGCTTATGGCGATCATATGATATTCATGCATCCTGCCATGGCAATATCTCGAGCATTAATTGACCCATTGATGGACGAAACTTATAGGAAAGACACCCGAGCTCTGATGGCTTATTCCGGAATCGAAAGATTTGGTTTGACACCTAAATTTGTTGCTGACTATATAGAATCTGATCCTAATCAAGAAAAGTTTAAAGTTCGATCGGTCACGCGTGACAAAGAAGGCAAAGAACAGGAAACACAGTTTTTTGTATACGAACCAAAAGACGAGGATGACAAAGTAAGCCAAATCATGTCTTTGTTTTTAGCTGAAAACGTCGAAAACAAACAACCAATATCAAAACAAAAATTTTCGAAAAATGATGCGAAAAAAATGGCTGTTAATATTTCAAAAGCTTATGAATCAGAAGGAGTATTTGACGAAATGAAAAAAGTAGCTAAAAATATTACCGAGAGTAAAAAGAATCTAGTTGCGGAAGTTGTAACTCCATCAGCGCAAACTATTAAACTTTTATCTGATCTAATAACTTCGCCATCTCCAGAAAACTTTACTCAAATAATGAATCAGATATCCAGAATTAATCCTAAGCTTAAAGATCTAGATCCTGGAAACTTTATTAACGAGGTTGATAATACGGTTCAGCAGATTATGTCTGACGATAATTTAAAAACTAAAATTAAGTCCGATATGAAGTTAGAAGAACTACCCAATGAACAAGAATTAAGAACAATGATTTTCGAAACAGCAAGAAACAAATTTGCTCAATCTGTTTTGGAGTCATTAGAAGTAATATACGAAAAAACTATCGAGGCTTTGATGGAAGGAATTACTGAGAAAGGCCTTAAAATAATAAAAAGAACAGATGTCGGTAAAGAATATGCCGAGCTGATAGAAAACAATATACAAATATTGGAACAGGCTATATTATCATTAGAAAGAATCACAAAATGATCAAGGAGTAAAAATGTCTAAATCGAAAAGAAAATGGGTGCCTGAAATTTGCTACGAGGAATATGAAGAAGACGCTCTTACTGGAGGACTTCCATTTATTCAAGTACCAAAAACTCATGAGACACCAGACATTCTATTTATGTTCGCCAGTAAGGACACTGGAGAAATGACCGTCGGAGACGATGGCGAACCTGAGCCTATCGTGGAAATGGAACTACATCAATACGCATGCATGAAATATCTGCAGGAAGGATTGAGCGAGGATGACTATGACAAGGTTCGAATTTGTCTAGGACTTCTTCCCTTAAATGAAGCCCGCGAGAAAGGTAAGGCAAACCACGTAGAAAAGTTTGTCGATAATATTAAAACAAAAATCAAAGAAACAAAAGAAAGTTTTTAAAAAAATTAAAAATTGTAAAACTTGTATCGCAAGATTATAATATAATGTCCACCAAACTCAGGGAGAGAATATGGAATGTTATATTACAAGAGATCAAGCAAAAGAAACTTGCAAAAAGCTTAGAAATTTCTACTTAGGGTTAAAGGATTATTATTTCAAGTCAGGTTTAGATATTGAATCGAATAGAGGTCGACGCAACATTTTAATGTCTGAACCCATGGAAATATTCCTTGCACAAGAGCTTTTAAGAATTTTTCATAAAGTTGAATCTGACGGCCGGACAGGAAAGGCTGACATATGTATCACACATAAAGATGGTACTTCCATAGAACTTGAGTGTAAGTTGACGTCACCTCATTTGAGTTCCGGATCCGTTGCTTTTCAAACTGATTATGAAACCTTAGAAAAGAAAGGCAAGTTAGACTACGTATACATTGTAGCTGACGAGACCTTCGAAAAATTCTGCTTTATATATTTTAAAGATCTAGATCTAACAGACTTTAGGGGATTATCTCCTGGGGCGAGAGGCAAAGTTCAGATGTATAAACATAGAGGAATGAAAAAAGCGACCGTCCTATTAGGCAATGTAATCGATTTAAAAGAAAATATGATTAATAAACTAGAGATAGAGCTAGATGATCTGATGACTGAAGCGAGAGAAAAACTAGCATCAATGACAGAGAAAATAGAATCTTTGAATGAAACGCAAAATTACGATAGATCTAAACTTTTATCCAGTTACACGTATAATAAACAAATGTATGCTAAGAGAATAAACAAACTTAACGAAAAAATTATAATGAAAAGAACAAAGACAAACAGTTCATACTCATTCCAATACGGAGATATATCATGAAATTACATCACACCCTTGTACAAAATCTTGTAGTACTTTTTGAAGTCAATTCTGGTTGGCCAGAGCAAAAGAAGCTGAAACAAGCATTAAAAGACCTGGATGTAACAGTATACAAGCAACAAGACGGTACTGAGGTATTAGTTTCAACAAAGCAGCTTCAGGAAAGTTTAAACAAACAGGAGTAATTCATGTACGAAGTAGGGAATATACTTTGGATCATATCCCAAGAAAAACCAGGAGTAATGCCCCATAGAGTCATCGAGGAAGTAACAAAGAAGACTCTAGAAGGTAGTACAACTCAATACGTTGTGGAAGTTCCAGGCCGAAACCGTTCCAGGATCCTAAAAGAAACAGATGATGTATATACGTCCATAGACTCCGCAAAATCAGAATTGATGTCCCGCGCGGAGAAGGCAATTGATAAAATGTTGCAACGCGGAAATGAAATAATTAGCGAATGGTCAGTTGTGAATGTAGAAACCAGTAAGAAGGAAACACTGGATGACATCCAAACTAGTTCGAAAATAGAACCAGCCGATAACACAGTCGGCCAAGAAATGGTTACATTACCAGACGGACAAAAAGTAAAAATTAATTTTAAAGGAGACATACCGTGAGTAAAAATGTATTAAGCGACACACAGCTAGCAGAACTTCGAACCAAAGGAGTTATATCAGATCAAGAAATCGCTCTTCTGGAAGGGGATATTCTTGTGGCAAAAAATGTTGTAACTGAGGAACGTAGAATTATTGGAAACTCTTCCGATTTAATTTCTGAAGGTAACGATAATAAAAGAGTTTTAAAAGGATAATGCATGTCTGAGGCCTCTAAGAAAAAATTGATGTTCCATGATGAAGCGCGTTCTATCTTATTAGATGGAGTGAATCAACTGGCAGACGCTGTCAGTGTCACTATGGGACCAGGCGGTTTAAATGTTGTAATTCAAAAGGAAGATTCGGTACCTATCTTGACAAAAGATGGCGTCACAGTTGCTCGCGCAATAAATCTGCCAGATGAAATGCAAAACCTAGGAGTCCAATTGGTGAAGGAAGCAGCTCAAGGCGCTGCTGATATCGCTGGTGACGGAACAACGACATCAACCGTATTAGCTCGTGATTTATTTTCTTTAGGCCTCAGAGCCATGGCTGCTGGAAACTCTCCCGTTGATATACGTGAAGGGTTACGTTTGGCATGTGATGACGCAATCCGAATTATTAACGAGTATTCCATACCTATTCAGACGGACGAACAGATCAAACAGGTTGGTACAGTTTCTGCGAATGGCGAAGAAGAGATAGGTCGGTATTTAGCAAATGCAATGTCGGCCGTAGGGCGAGAAGGCATTATTGCGGTAGAAGAAGCAAAGGGTTTTAAAACTAGTTTAGAAAAAGTTTCAGGTACCAGAATCGATCGAGGATTTGTTAGTCCATACTTTATTAACAACGCTGCTAAAAGTCACTGCGTTCTGGATAATCCAAAGATATTACTAGCAAATAGAAAAATTAGCTCAATGAGAGAATTACTTCCCATATTAGAGGCAGCCCACGAAAGGCAAAAGTCTATTCTGATCATTGCTGATGAGGTAGAAGGGGAAGCATTAAACGGTCTAGTGGTTAACTCATCAAACGGTACATTGAAAGTCTGCGTTATTAGACCTCCAGAATTTGGCCAAAATCGATTGGGTGCAATGGAGGATTTAGCTATTCTCCTCGACACGCAGGTTTTTAAGGCATCTGACGATCTTTCTTCTGTTTCTTTTGATTCTCTAGGTTCGGCCAAAAAAGTAACCGTAAAGAAAACCGAGTCTGTAATATTACAGCCTGGCGGAAAAGAAGAAGAAATAGAAAAACAGAAAGATTCAATCAGAGAAGAGTTGTCGACTCCTGGACTAGAGAATTCTGTTGCTGCAGCACTAAACAGAAGATTATCTAGACTAGCTGACGGCATCGCGATTATTAGAGTTGGTGGTGCAACTGAGGCAGAACTGAGAGAAAGAAAAGATAGAGTCGAAGACGCTCTGCATGCAACTAGAGCTGCAGCAACAAAAGGTATACTTCCTGGAGGTGGCACCGCTCTACTCAGAGTTTCGGATAAGTTAGCAATGCCAGAGGATGAACGACTGCATGCTGGTTATAGAATAGTCCAGCTGGCATGCAGAAAACCGATTATGCAAATAGTACAGAACGCAGGAAGAGTACCTGAAGTCATAATAGAAAAAGTATTAGCGTCGGAATATTTTGATTATGGGTACAATGCACGAACCAACAAATTTGGTGACATGAAAGAAATGGGGGTTATCGATCCAACATTGGTTTTAATCTCCGCGTTGAGACATAGTGTTTCTGCAGCCGACAATCTTTTAAGCGTAGCATGCGCAATGCACGATGTAGAAGAAAAATAAATTAATTTATTTTTAAAAAAAGTGTGTACTTCGCTGCAGAAGTGATTAAATTATATATGTTAGGTAAGTTAAGTTAAACAAATCCTAATAATCATCAAATTTAAACATACCACGGGGGTAAAATGAGAACAGTAACACACAAACTACTAACCGCTGACGAGGAAAAAGAGTTAGCGAAACTTATTGAAAAGGGAGATCGAAGAGCTCGTGATAAAATGATTACGTGCAACCTTCGCCTGGCGCTTTCAATCGCAAACCAATACAGGAAGTCAGGTTTGCCAATGGAAGATATATCCCAGGAAGCAAACGTAGGTCTTATCAAAGCCGTTGATCGATTTGATTGGCGAAAAGGATTTAAGTTCAGCACATATGCTGTTTGGTGGATCAAACAAGCGATCAGACGATATATATCTTCACAAGGTACTCATATAAATTTTTCTGCAAGTACTCGTCATACGATATACAAAATTGAAAAGCTTCGAAAAGAGTATCACAAAGATTTTGGAGTATTTCCGGATGACAGTGAAATAGCTGAAATTATAGGGATGTCTAAGGATGTTGTTTCGTCTATCAGAGCCGGCATGCAATGGCCGGTTAACATCGATCAACCAATGAAAGGTTTCGAAGGCAGAACATATGCTGAAGTAATCCCAGATGAAAATTCAACTATGCACGAAGAAATGATGGATCGGGATATCATTATAAATCTGATAAAGACAGGATTTAGTTCTCTTACAAAACAGGAAGAGATGGTTTTACGTCTTAGATTTGGAATCGAAGAGTCAGACAACGACACTAAAAGATTCCCATCTGATGATTAATAATATATAAATTTCAATTAACTTTAATATAATAAAAATAAGGAGAGAACATTATGTCCATGCCTAAAGGATTTAAATCAGAAAACGGATATGCAACTGTAACAGGAACTGAAGGTCTTGGCTATCGAGAGATCGCAGAAAAAATGACTGAAGACGGAATAAAGATGAATCATGCTACTGCTAGAAATTATTTCATTCGTGCAATGAAAAAGATTGCGAAACCGTTGGCTAATCATAGTGAGAGAAATACAGATAATCTTGCAACTGACCCAGGTTTTCAGGGAGCAATTGCTACTCTTATGAAGGAAAATAAACTTGTATTATAAAATGCTAAAACTTGAGCTATCCAACATGGCGGCTTACACCGCCTTGGTTGAGGCCTGTGACTGGGATGAGTCACAGGCCAACGCCGTCATAGAGATCGTATCAGAATTCCTAGACAATTTAAATCCAGACAAGAATGCAACATGGGAAGAATTCAGGTCTTTGATTCAATCATATATATCAAACATATACGGCGATTTAATTTCGGGTATAATTATCGATACACTTGAAGCAAAAGCTGATGAAGTAAAATTTTATACGGAGATACAGGATGATTGATTGGAACTTTTATTGTAAGAGAAGACGAATTAATTTGGTAAATTTTATTATAAGAAACAATATAGAATCGTATGACCACTTGGTCGAATACCTAAAGAGCAAAGATGTGCACCCTCCTGAAAAAGGAGAGTTTCAGTCTGCATATGCAATTGCCATTCCACCGGTACCAAATAAACAGAAAGTAAAAGAAAAACCGGTTGCAGAAGAGAAAAAAACTACCAGAAAAAAAAGAAGATCAAAGAAAACAAGCGGATAAATTATGCTAAAAAAAATATTAACATGGCCCAATAAAGTCTTGAAGCAACCGAGTCAGGCAGTAACAAAGTTTGATGAAGATTTACAGAACTTAATTGTAAATCTGATCGACACATGCCGTGTTAATTATGGTGCTGGTATTGCAGCACCCCAGATAGGCATTAATAAAAAAGTTGTAGTTATTAAGCCAAAGGGGCTGACTGACGAAAATATAAGTCCTTCCTCCTATAATGAAGACTACATGGTTTTAATCAATCCGGTAATAGAGACATCAGGTAAAGAATTAGAGTGGCGAGAAGCATGCCTAAGCGTACCAGGCGTCGATGGAAAGGTTAAAAGAAAGGAAAATTGTAGCGTTGTTTTTCTGGATGAAAAGGGCGAAACAAAAAAGATTGAAGCTGGTTGGCCATTTTCCGGAGTGCTTCAACATGAAATAGACCACTTAGATGGTTTCGTTTACATCATGAAAATGGAAAAAAGAAAGAGAACATCTCTACTGTGGAAACTTAATAGAAACCGTAGAAAGGAATATATTGCTGCAAAAAAAAAGAGAAGAAATGATAGATGAATTAAAAATGTTTGCCGGCCGGAAGCACTTAGGTCCATTAGATAGGGCTGTTATAAAATCCGTTAAAGCAAAAATAGAAGTAGCAAAAATGATTATTCTTCAGGGCCACATAGAAGAGATTAAAAGCTTGGAAGATCTACTAAAGAGAACAGATCTGTTAGCTACCGAAAGAAAAGTCCATGAAATGGTTTTATTGGCGAAAGAAGAAGAACTTAACGATTTTTTAGGTATACCAAACGATGGAAAAAATGAGAATGATAAACTACCTGAAGTGTAGATATGACGAATATTCGTCAAAAAAATTAGCTTTCAAAATGGATGACGTTATAAACCGATTATTAAAAAGCGGCCATTATGAAAAAGAATTTTTGCTGGATGTGATTGAAGACCTAAGTAAAAGAAAATGGTCTAAGCCAAAAATTGTTGCGTATTTAGATATATTGGACGTTGAGGAAAGAACATGATGGAGAAAAAAGATAACCCAAAGGCAGAGGTCATTGATATCATGCCTCATATTAAAAACCGAAAACTAAAAAATGCTGTGCAACAGGAAGAACCCATAGATCTCGAGAGTGATTTAAGCGAGTTTATAGAGTTGATGGAATTAGCGACAGATGACATTGCAGGAACCCTTGTTGCCAGACACGTATACAGCGTCGATCTTTTACCAGGTATATCATCCGAAGATTTAATGAAGGAGCTTAAAATAAGAATACAGCATCATAGTCAACTCCTCCAAGATCTCGAAGATAAGTTGCAATGATCGATCATGTTGCGTTGCAGGTGGAATCGATCGAAGCTTCAGTAGAATGGTACGTAAATAATTTCAACGGTACAGTATTATATCAGGATGAAACCTGGGCAATGCTTGATATGGGTAATGTGAAACTTGCGTTGACTATACCGTCACAACATCCGCCTCATGTAGCTATTCTTGTCGATAGCCTGAGTAAGTTTCCAGTAGGTAAAAAAATAAAGACCCATAGAGATGGGTCTTTGTATTTATATCAACAGGATCCTTCCGGAAACGTTATAGAATATATTCACTATCCAGAAGATTAAGCTTCGGCAGCTGCGTCAACTACTTCCTCAGGGACCTTCTCGCCTTCTTTTGAGCCGCCTGGAAGAAAAGAAAGAATAGAATTTATTCCTGGTACGACTGAAAGTATCTCACTCCATGATAGCGCACACAGTGACTCCGCAACTTTTTCTGCCATTTCTTTTGCTGGTTCGCCAAACACGCCTTGTAGTTTCGTTGTAAATTCACCTTCAGGATCGAGTCCCAAAGTTTTTGGAATATCTTTTACAACTAAATCAATAAGTGTAGTTGAAAACTTCAGAAGTGTTTGTTTGCATCCATCTTCTCCCATAACAATATTGGCGATATCTTTGATACCAGTTTTTTCAAAGAATTTTGTGATTGCTTTTGCGCCGATTCCCTTTGGTTCAATTTTAAGCATCTCAACGACTGCCTTTCCAACGGCTTTTTTGACACCACCGAAAGCACCATCTGCTAGACCACTAAAGAAATCAAATATTCCTTCATTAAGTAATCTAATTCTTTGGGTTTCCCTATATTCTAAAAGAATAGATTGCCTGATATATGATCTGATCTGTGCTTCTTGAATCAGCATGTCTTTTCTAGTTTGGTGATAATACATTAATTAACTCCTTAAATACGTGTATAATTATATTGTTTATTGGCAAACTGTAATTATTTTTTCTTAGACTTTGATTTCTTCTTACCGCCCTTCTTTTTCTTGACGACAGCCCATGGTTTAGATGGCGTTGCTGAGTTAACTCTTGCATGAGCCCACTGATGCTGACTCATTCCTTTTCTAGAACCGCTACTTGCCCAAGCTGCTAATCCCTTTTCAAACTCTCTGTATACGGATCCTCGGGTCAGACCTCTCTTGTCTGCTTTTTTATCCAGTGATTTCTTTGTCTTGGCGGAAAGTTTTTCTAATAGAATCTTTCGAACTAAAGCATGTGCATACGCTTCGTTTTTTCGAGCTTTGTCTTCCATGTTTTTTCTCCTTTTGTATGCTCTTTGTTCAAGTTTTTTGGCTTCGGCTGATTTACCTTTCTTCCGAAGTTCTTTTGCTTTTTTAAGATCTTTCTGTGTTTGATCAAGCTGCTTATCTCTTTTAGATCCCTCAGGCGCTTTATATTGTTTAAGGTGACCAGATGAATCTTTGGCAGCTTCTGTGAGCTCATCGATTTCTTCTAGAAGTTCATCTAATGTTTCGTCAACCTCTCTTGGGCCACCCTCAATCGCAGCTCTTTGACCAGACGCTTTTTTCTTTGACGTATGACATCCGGCTTTGACATAGCCCTGGCTATCTTTCTTTTTCTTTGTTGGACTTTTAGGTTTATACTTGAGAACGTATTTACCTTTTTTACCGTCTGACCTGGTGCAATTCTGCTTAACTGTTTTATATGGCATTATTAACTCCCTGGAATCCTATCGTACGCCGTGCATTGTTCTTAAGGTATTTATGTCTGGAATATTTTTGGCCGCTCTTGGTCTCACGATGGATAAAAGTACGGCCTCTAATTGCGCACGATCTTTTTCTTCTGGATTGAATACTCTAAATGCCGGCGACATAAGTGGAGCAGATGCCAACCATTGCGGATCTAGGCTTCGTACGAAATCTTGAAGATTCAATCCTTCAAATTCGCCATCATATCCCCGAAAAGCAACTTTAGCCTTTTCGTAGAACTCTGGGTAATTACTTTGGATATCGGTCCATTCTTGGTATTTGCCAAAACTACCCATTGATCTGTAACCTCTTCGGCCATAACTAGATCTAAAAGATTCTTTAATTATTCTCCGAAGTTCTTTTCTCGTGATTATCATTTAATTTTCCTTGATTTCTAAAGTTAGATTTGTAGATTCCAATCCTTTTATGATCCTATGATAATTATGGGCTGGAATGTAATAAACTTGGCCTTCAATTAATTTGACTGGTAATTGGTTGTCGAACTGTATATACCATTCTTTCCCTTCCACGACTGTCACGTAGCGATCGTTTCGATCTCTGTGCCAAACAAGCTCTTCAGATTCGACGTCGGATGAAAATTCTCTTATTAGTTTTCCGTCAAGTTTTTTTTGTTTAAAAGGAAACACTACCACCAGCCCGCTATATCTCGACCAAAGAATTTTGTTGCTCTGCAAGACCAATATCCCGGCTTTGTCTTATCATCCTTTTCCGAGCACTTATGGCGTATCCCATAATTTTTCCTGCGTTTTCTATGTGATTCAGTGTCACGCATTGCGTCTGGCATTGAAGATCCAAATGAGACTTTCTTTACTCTGATAGTACCGTCTTTGTTCTTTTTTCCGGAGTTAACATAAACATATGCTCTTCCTCCTTCTCCTTTTTTGGGTTTATTTAACTGTACTTTTTTTCCTTTGTATTCAGCTTCATTCAAGTGTTCCTCATTACCGTATTCTATTGGATAATCTAGGGGAACTACTGACCCTTCGTACATGGCAAATTCTCCTACATTTGATTCTAAAAGTTCTATTTCGTTAACGGATTTAGGCTTGTAACGGCCAGATATATAAAGACTTCTAGCTTCTCTAAATAAATTAAAGAATTCTGTGCTGCCAGGTCGATGAATGTTTCTATCGATACCAACTCTTCGATTGACGTGATACAGCAGAGACTCGCTCAAGTTAACTTCCTCTTCAATCGTTTCATCAACTTCGTTTTTGGGAACGCAATTTGGAACCAAGCGGTTTCCTTTTTTCTTCATTCCTACTTGCTTGTGAGACTTCCAGCATGCCTCAATCAGAATTGATCTAACGGTTTGCCTGAGTTTTATTTCGTCTGTAAAATTCATTTTATAAAACTCCAATTAAAATACTATAATAATGTGTGTGTATTATATAGACTAATTATATTCTATATACGAATTGTTCGTTATTATTTCAAAAGGAGCCAACTATGTCAGGATCGTTAAATCTAGGTTACGCATGCATCAACATGTACTTATCAGAAACAAGGAAAATTACCCCAGCTAGAACATGCCGAAAAGCAACTATGGAAGAAAAAGGTATATCACACCTAGGTTATCTTTTCGAGCAAAACATTGATAACCTGATTGAAATACTTAAGTGGAACAGAGACAACGGTTTCACGCTTTACCGCATGTCGTCAGACATGTCTCCCTGGTGTTCAGAATACAATCTAGAGGACCTCCCGAACTGGGAAGTGTGCAAGACTAAACTAATGGCTGCAGGTGATCTAGCGCGCACCTCGGGTCAACGTCTTTCATTTCATCCGGGGGCCTTTACAGTGTTGGCCGGCAAAAATCCAAAAACACTCAAAAAATCACTGCATGAACTTGAAATACATGGTGCAATCATGGATGCCATGGGTCTGCCACGCAGTCGTTATGCTAAGATCAACATTCATCTCGGCGGCGCTTACGGCGACAAAGACGCTGCTATCGAAAGATTTATCGAGAACTACAAAAAGCTTTCACCGGCGGTTACAAGCCGGCTTACACTTGAAAACGATGACAGACCAAATCTTTATACGACACGTGATCTGGTAGAAAAAGTCTTTCCTAGAACTGGGATCCCTGTTGTCTTCGACTACCACCACCATATATGCCACCCCGGTGATGATACTATTCAGGAAGCATTGGATCTTGCTGTTGCAACCTGGGGAGATGTTAAGCCAACGACTCATTATTCAGAGACAGCCCAGAAAGACAAGCCCAAAGCTGTTTTCCGTGCGCACAGCATGATGATCGAAGGCTACATCAATACCTACGGTCATGACATCGATTGTTGTGTCGAAGCAAAAGGTAAAGAACGCGCTGTACAAGGTTACCTATCTTTGTACGGCAAAGACAATAAAAACCCTGAGGTGTGTCAATGAGAACAGATAAACGATCTAAAAGATCAAAACAGAAAAAAGCAAACAATTTAAATTTTATCGCAACTTATTTATTTGAACATCCAGGTGTCAGCGCATCAGACTTAAGAAGAGCTTTATGGATATACAATAACAAAGAGTGGAAACAAATCGAGGACAAGGGTTTTTCGATTCGCAAAACTTATACATCTTATTTTCAATTTGCAAAAGGTTCATCGCATCGCGGATATGCCGGAAAGTATTGGAAAAAAATTAACAGAAATAGCTGGATATTAACATCTGATGGATTGTTTTATGTCGATAAACGTCTAATTAAAAAAGTTAATACGGTAAACAAAAGAGTTGTAAAATATAAAAAAATGTGTAGAAGAGGTACCAGATGATTAAATTATATATGTAGGAAAAACCTGCAAATCTTAAATTAATATGGAGTTACCATGGCCCGTAAATCAGCACAGCAAAGATTCGATGAAATGAAATCCTTACTGGATTCTTACTCAAAAACTGAAAAAGAGTTCTTTTCCTGGGACGTTAAGTTTATGAATGCAATGCTGGAGAAGATAGTTTTCAAAAAGGTACTCACGAAAAACATGAGAACAAAAATTGACCAGATTATAGAAGAAGGCAAAAAGTCTTTGCCAGAAAAAACTCCTAGAATCATTGAGATGGAAAATGCCATGATTAATCTTGGCGAGAGAGAAGGAGAAGTCTTGGCAAGTTTTATTACTAAATTATTTAAGGGTTGGAAACTTTCTGAAAAACAGGAAAAGTTTGCAGACTCTTTGATTGAACAAGCAAATCGTGCACCATGGGTTCCATCAGAAGAAGACGAAAAAGACATTGATATCATATTGTCTGTTACACGTACGTATGATTCTTTTTGGTACGGTTCGAACCCCTCTGCCGGTCGCATCGATCAAAAACTTAGAGCTTACAGAGAGAAAGGCGAAAGAATATGCCAGCGTGATTTGGAATTTGCAAAAAAGAAATTTGCAGGTGGTTTTAAAAAACTTAAGTTTCCAAAATTCGATGTTGGTGATAAGGCATTTACTGGATATAGCCGGCCATATCATCAGGAAAAAAGATTTTGCCTTATTATAGAGGGTCCTTATGTAAAGGGTGTAAGAATAGTGTATGATGTAATGATTGATGGATCTGTTGAAATAATTCCAGTCGATTCGCTTAATAAAAGGAGGTAATGATGAGTGAACAAGTAAATAGAAAGTCTTATAGAATTTTAAGCAAGAAGGAACGTGTAGGTTTCATTAAAAAGATGACGAAAAGTACTTTTAAATACAGGGACTATATTAAATGTGAAGAAGACTGGTGGGACCTAACTAATTTTGTTTTGTGGTATGCTCATCGATCATCAAAGATGGGAATAAACTTCGAAGCGATTGTCGGACAACAAAACATAAAAGAAACTGCAACAGACCTGAAGCAAGATATAGTCGATTTGTTTTTTGCAAAAGTCCAAGAAGAACATGCATACTACTCGTTATGGCCCCAGGGAAGACGTCAGTCTTTTACTTACAAATGGAATCGAATAACTGAAAACATTAATGAATTTTTAAGAAGAGAGTTAAGAGAACCCGATAATGATCGATGGCATAATCCCTTGAGATTGCAATATGATATCCAAAGTATATACTCTTCCGGTACTAGATACGGTACATATTCGGGTGGCGTTGGTATTGTTGAAGCTTACAATATGGAAGAAGCAAAATTGCAGTTTGAAATGTTTGTTTTTCCATTAGTTGGAATTAGCAACGGCGTCAATGATGGAGCTTCATTCTTTTGGGAAGGTTATTGTCCAGAAGAAAATAAAACTGAGCTATATGTTTATCACAATGGAAAACTCATTGAAAAAAAAATGAAAGAGATATCCGATTTGAAAGAAAACATCGATCGACTTTCAGAAAAAATAAACAATTCACAACTGATCATCGATTCGGCGCGATCTAATTTACTGGCCAACATGGGAGTTGAAAATTAAAATGCCTGAGACTGACTCGATACATGCCGGTGATAGAGTGTTTTATTTTGAAAGACTGTCCCCGAGCCCAGACTGTTCTGGGTTTGGGCTGGTTATTGAAATCTTAAAAGGTCAATCTGAAAAGTACCCATATACTAAAAAACATATTGAAGAACAAAAGATTGGTAAAAGAATATTTCTGATACTTAAAGATAGCGGCGAACTTGAAGAATTTTTAGAAGCAGACTGTAAAAAAGTATTGGAGATCTAACATGTCAAGAATGGTTAAAATCAAAACTGACTACGTTCAAAAAAGATCCTTGCAATCAGATATTGGTCTGGTAATAAGAGGACCATATGAACATGTTATTAAATTAACAGAGAAATTGGAAAGTTGCGAAATGATGTATGACTTGCTTGTAAATGGAGAAGTAATAAATCTCATTCCAGTGGTTTACTGTACTAAGTTAAGGAGGTAGAATATACTCTAAACGGAGTATATGTTGAGCCAATACTTGTATATCATACAATCAGATAAAACAGGATCTTTGAAGATAGGAAGATCAAAAAACCCGGAAAGAAGATTAAAACAGCTTCAGACCGGGTCTCCTTATAAATTAAAACTCATATTTGCCGCAGAAAGCAAAGGTCATATGGAAAAACCACTTCATGAAAGATTGAAAAGATTTAAAGAAAGAAGGAGGGGAGAGTGGTTTGATTTTGAGTGCACAGGTTCTCTGCCAGACTGGATATACGAAATGATTAACTGGGATGAAGCAAATGTCTGGTGGGATAAAAGATAATTACTATAAAGTTCTTGGACTTAAGCAGAGCGCGACTAGTGAAGAAATCAAAAAGCGATATCGAATATTAGCAAAACAGTATCATCCTGACAGAAGTAACGGGAACGAAGGTGTTTTTAAAGAGATAACTAACGCATACGAAACACTAGGTGACTCTTTTAAACGCGCGCTGTATAATATAGAACTATTTTCCGGAAGCTTATCAGACATAAAAGAGAAAGAAAGACCATGCAAGATGTGCGAAAGTAAAGGTTATTGGATGTCAAAAGTATTGTACGGAAAAAACAAAGTAGATTCTAAAATAATCTGTACATTATGCTTAGGCACCGGTATTATAAATGTAGAAAATAAAGGATAAAAAATGAACAACAAGAAAAATAAACTCTTCACATTAGTAGTACAAATTAAAAACCGTGTGCTACGCAATAAACACAATAAAACAATTAAAAAAAACGATCCAGAGTACTGCGGCGTATGCGAATGTACGCCTTGTGACTGTGGGTTTGGGAGCTATTAATGACATTTAAAAAATACAGAACAGCCGAGTGCGTTACACCAAAACATCCGGATAAAATTTGCGATACTATTTCTGATGCCATATTAGACCACTGTTTAAGCATCGACCCTTATTCCAGGGTGGCCGTAGAAACATGCGGAGGCCATGGTCACGTGCATGTGACAGGAGAAATTACGACCAACGCATTTCTTCCGATTGAGGAAATCGTTCAAGAAGTTTACGGTAAAGAAATCAAAGTGACTACAAACGTAGTGAAACAGAGTAACGAGATCGCGCAAGGAGTGGATATTGGTGGCGCAGGTGACCAAGGTATCATGGTAGGCTATGCATGCGACCATAACCCTGAGATGGTACCAAACGAAACCTATCTGGCCAGACAGATCTGTAAAGAGATTTATAAAGCGTATCCATATGATGGAAAAACCCAAGTAACATTAGAAAACAATCAAGTCCGAACTGTAGTTGCTAGCTTTCAGAATGCTCCCGCAAAAGAACTAAAAAGAATTATAAACGGATGGATGCGCACAATTCAATTTAACACAGATAACGTTACATTACATTGCAATCCGGCTGGAGATTGGTCTGTCGGTGGCTTCGATGCTGATGCTGGTCTGACTGGCCGGAAGATCGTAATCGATAATTATGGCCCGGCAATACCTGTTGGTGGAGGAGCGTTCTCTGGAAAAGATCCAACAAAAGTCGACCGGTCTGCTGCATACATGGCTAGAAAAATCGCCGTCGATCATCTACAGTTGTTGTCAAAACGCAGCGAAGGAAACGAAATTTACGTATACCTAGCATATGCAATTGGATACGACCAACCAGTACAAGCAACAATGATTGTTAACGGCGAAGAGAAACTAGTGACAGGATACGATTTAAGTCCAAATGGGATTATTGAACATTTAGACCTTAGAAAACCAAAGTATATTCAAACAGCAAGATGGGGACATATGGGTACCGATCAAACATGGGGTTAAATAATGGAGACAAAACCAAAAAGAAAAAGAAACTGGGCCAAAAACAGAGACATATTAAAGGCTATTCCAAATCCATCAGGTGATGCTTACGAAATCAAAATGAAGATTCCAGAGCTAACCTTTGAAGGAGTGCGTAGCCAGCCGGACTTTGCTCAGCTTTATATAACTTTCTATCCTGGTAAAAAAGTTATCGAACTTAAGTCTCTCAAGGAATACTTCTTTGCTTTCAGATCTCAGATTTATTCATATGAAAGAATCATTAATGTTATATACGATGACATGATGGCAATATATGAACCAGCGAGATTAAGATTGGTTATGACTTGTAATCCACGCGGTGGTATATCATCGAAATTAACGGTTGATTCCGATTGGGGTGTTCGAGGTGGAAAAGATCAGTTCCGAGATTGGGTGGGGCAAAAAGAAGAATGGTAAAATTCGACA